>MDSV01244996.1_pt1 | contig 12629 bp, 11 predicted proteins | sample 810851 | NCBI WGS metagenome assembly MDSV01 (sample SAMN05326640, study PRJNA326480) | marine metagenome | isolation source: seawater | place: Atlantic Ocean: North East | collected 2012
AAACTATTTTTTTGATAATGTGGTGAATGTGAATGCTGCATGCGTCCTCCAAAATAAGGGTTTTATTGTGGAAAGATAGAAAAGGCTCTAGTCCATGAGCCATTCAGATTAACGGAGACTAATCGATCGTTGCTCGCTTCCAGAGCAAATACACGGCGGGCAGCACCAACAGGGTCAATACCAATGCGCTGAGCATACCGCCAACCATTGGGGCTGCAATGCGACTCATCACCTCTGATCCGGTGCCACTGCCATACATGATCGGCAGTAAACCGATGATAATGGCTGAGGCGGTCATGACTTTAGGTCGAACTCGAAGCGCTCCGCCTTCGATAATCGCTTGGTGCAGGTCATCACTGTTGGTCTTGCGACCCTCCTCTTGTGCACGTTTAATATGTTGACGCCAACATATTTCTAGAAACACCAGCATGATGACGGAGAGCTCGGTCGCGACACCCGCCAGAGCAATAAAGCCCACACCAACGGCGACCGAGAAATTAAAGCCGAGTAGGTATATCAGCCAGATTGACCCGACCAAGGCCAAGGGCAGAGAGCCTAGAATAATGGCCACGTGGGCAAAATTTCTGAAGTTCAAAAAAAGTAAAATGGCAATGATGGCTAAGGTTAATGGCACCACATACTGCAATTTTTCTTTTGCGCGAACCATGTACTCATATTGACCGGACCAGCCAATCGAGTACCCGGCAGGAAGCTCCAATTGTTTCGCTACGATTTCTTTTGCGTTCTCCACATAGGTGCCCACATCCACGCCATCGATATCGACAAAAGTCCAACCATTAATTCTCGCGTTTTCACTTTTGATGCCAGGCGGTCCATCAGCAATACTGACTTTGGCAACATCGCCCAGAGCGATGCGTTCGCCTTTGGGAGTCACGATTGGCAGTAGCGCTAATTGCGCTGGCGAATCGCGATAGGCTTGCGGATAACGAATATTTACCGGGTAGCGCTCCAGTCCCTCCACGGTTTGGGTGACATTCATTCCTCCCACTGCAGAAGCAATCAGTTGTTGCACATCCGCGATATTCAAACCGTAACGCGCAGCTTTTGCTCGATCAATATCAACATTCAAATACCGACCGCCAGCGACGCGTTCCGAATACACGGATGCAGTGCCTTCAACATCTTTAAGAAGGTTTTCAAGCTGCTTGCCTAAATCCTGAATCACTGACAAATCGGGCCCGGCGACTTTTATGCCCACGGGTGTTTTGATGCCGGTCGCCAACATATCAATGCGTGTTTTAATGGGCATAACCCAGGCATTAGTGACGCCAGGAAGTTTAACCAATGCGTCGAGCTCCTTCTTCAGGCTTTCAGTTGTCACACCCTCTCGCCATTGGTCACGGGGTTTGAGTTGAATAAAGGTTTCTATCATCGTCAAGGGCGCAGGGTCCGTTGCCGTATCCGCACGTCCAATTTTGCCAAATACGTTTTCCACTTCTGGAACCGAGGCAATCAATTTATCGGTTTGCTGTAATAATTCTCTCGCCTTGCCGATCGAAATCCCTGGGTATGTTGTAGGCATGTACATCAAATCGCCTTCATCCAACGGTGGAATAAATTCACTACCGATTTTTTGCAATGGCCAATAAACAGAAGCCAATACAATCACGGCACATAGAATGGTGATTTTGGGAAATTTAAGCACGCCTTTTAACGCTGGCATATAGCTGGCAATTAAAAATCGGTTTACCGGATTTTTGTGCTCTGGCAATACTTTGCCTCGAATAAAATACCCCATTAACACTGGCACCAAAGTAATAGCCAGCGCTGCCGAAGCGGCCATCGCATAGGTTTTGGTAAAAGCAAGCGGGCTAAACATGCGACCCTCTTGTGCTTCCAGTGTGAATACAGGTACAAAACTCACCGTGATGATCAATAAGCTGAAAAATAAAGCAGGTCCCACTTCAACAGCGGATTCGGTGACAATTTGCCAGCGATTTTCTTTGGTGATTGGGGTATGCTCCATATGTTTATGCATATTCTCAATCATCACAATCGCACCATCAATCATGGCCCCAATCGCGATTGCAATACCACCCAATGACATAATGTTGGCATTAATACCCTGCACGTGCATGATGATAAATGCCGTTAATATTCCCACCGGCAAACTGACAATTGCCACCAAGGATGAGCGAACATGAAAAAGGAAAATCATGCAAACTAACGCGACGACGACAAACTCCTCCAAGAGTTTGTGCCAAAGGTTTTCGACCGCTCGCTCAATCAATCCTGAGCGATCATAAACGGTGACAACTTCTACGCCTTCTGGCAGACCTGCCTGTAACTGTTCTAATTTTGCTTTTATTCCATTGATTGTTGTTTGCGCATTTTCACCAAATCGCATCACAACAATACCGCCAACGGTTTCCCCTTCTCCATTTAATTCTGCAATACCACGTCGCATTTGTGGACCGACACCGATATCGGCCACGTCTTTTAGCAGCAATGGCGTGCCGTTTGAATTTACACCAAGGGGAATGTTTGCGAGATCCGCCTCGTTTTGAATATATCCAGAAGCGCGCACCATATATTCGGCTTCCGCCATCTCCACAACGGAGGCCCCTACTTCTTGATTCGCTTGCTTGATCGCCATTTGTATGTGCGTCAGCGGTATGTTAAATGCGCGCAGCTTCTCAGGACTTACGGTGACTTGGTATTGCTTCACCATGCCTCCTACCGCAGCCACTTCAGAAACACCCGGTACGGTTTGCAATTCGTATTTTAGAAACCAATCCTGGAGGCTGCGAAGTTGGCTGATATCGTGTTGACCGGTGCGATCAATGAGCGAATAAATATAAACCCAACCGACACCCGTGGCATCTGGCCCGAGCTGGGGCTTCGCCGCTACCGGCAAAGTGGGGGCGACCTGACTTAGATATTCGAGAACTCGACTTCGGGCCCAGTACAAATCGGTATCTTCATCAAAAATGACATAGACATAACTGTCCCCAAAAAAGGAGTAGCCACGCACAGTGACGGCGCCCGGTACCGATAACATCGCCGTAGTCAGTGGATAGGTGACTTGGTCTTCCACCACCTGAGGTGCTTGGCCTGGGTAAGAGGTTTTAATAATGACCTGCACATCACTTAAATCTGGGATAGCATCGACGGGTGTTTGCTTTAGTGAATAGAGGCCTACCCCAATCAGAATCATTGTTGCCAACAGCACCAAAAACCGATTACCAATCGACCAGCGAATAATAGATTCAATCATGGTCTACTCCTTGTCACTAGAGCGGATGTGACTAGAGTGATCCATTTGTGTGTGATCCACTTCGTCGCTGCTTTCTACAGCGTGATTCATTTTGGAATGGTCCATCTGGCTGTGATCCATGCCGCTGTGATCTGCTGACGATGAATCTAAAGAGTGATCAGTCCCTCGGTCCGGCATTACTTCATCCGCTAGTAATCGGGTAATAACAAATTCACCATCCTGGATTTCGAATTCAAAATATATTGAGGCCTTTGGCGAAAGTTGCTTGATGTCTACGTCATCACTGACATAAAAATCCATCGTTGCCGAGGGGCGATTCCACTTTGGTATTGGGCCCCGGTGGATATTGGCTGTTCGATTTATTATGTCAACAGTGTTCACGACGCCATCAACTTGTGCGGATTGAACTTCCGTTGTTTGGCTTTTGGTACCCATGATATGAGTGCCCGTTATTTCATATCCGCCATCCTTCAGCTTGCTGATTTCCATGTGAAGCTGTGTACCAGGGTTAAGCGCACTCATATCAACATTTGGACTAATCTGAAAATCCATGGTCATGGATGGCCAGTCCCACTCTGCAATGGGCTCATGACTCGCTGTCACCATTCTGTGATCATTCATCACGCTTTGAATTTCTGCGGCTACCCACACAGAATTTGGTTTATCACCGCCGTGGTGCAAGCGTTTGAAATCAGAGGTTTTGCTGGACTCTGAGTCCAGCAAAAACTGAGCGGAGGTGACAACCTCCTCGCCTTCGTCAACCCCCTCTAGAATCTCGACCCAATTCTGATCTTGACGCCCTATTTTCACGCTTATGGATTTAAAACTACCCTCGCCGAGAGCAAGCACGAGACGGTCCTGGTTTCCAGTTCGGATTAATGCTTCCCGAGGCACGACCAACATTTCTTCATCAGAACCGGTATGCACGGTTATTTGTGCAAACATATTCGGTTTTAGTAGCTCCTTTGGATTATCAAAGCGCAGTCTCAATCGAACCGTTCGTGTTTTACTGTCCAAAGTTGGGTATACATAATCCACCCGTCCGGTCCAGGTTCTTCCGGGGAGGTAATCCAATGTCATAGTCACCGGGTCGTTAATTTCAACCAGTGCGGCTTGACGCTCAAAAATTTCAGCTTCTACCCAAATCGGGTCAAGCGCGCCGATACTCAACATCGTCGTGCCAGGCTGAACATAAAACCCTTCTCGTATATTCAGGTTATCGACAACACCGCCTTGCGGAGCAAAGAAAGTTACGGTTTGCTGAACAGTCTTCGTCTTTTTAAGTTGATTAATAAACTCTCGCGGTATTTGCAAAGCTCGAAGTCGGTCTTCTGCGGCTTGAATGAGTCGAGTGTTGTTGCGGTTAATCGCTAATAATAATTCCTCTTGTGCATTAACAAGCTCGGGAGAATACAGTGCGTACAAGGGTTCCCCTTTTTTAACGGGGTCTCCTGCAGATTTGACATATAGCTTTTCGACCCAGCCGGATAATCTGGGATGAATATGAATAAGTTTATTTTCGTCGTAGCGAACATAGCCGACTGTCACGATCTCACTATGCAGCGCTTTCCGTTCAGCAGCTCCTGTTCGCACACCAATATTATTGATGACATCAGGTGAAATATTAATTGTACCCGGCCCCTCATCGTTGGCTTTTTCGCCCTCTTCATAGACAGGAATCAAATCCATCCCCATCGGTGATTTTCCTGGCTTATCGCGTCGATAATTGGGGTCCATTGGCGCAACCCAATAAAGAGGTTCCTCACTTTTTCTTGCTTCAGTTTGTACTGTTGAATTTCCGCCACTCAAAATCAGTGTTGCTGCAATACCCAGAGCTAACCCAACACCTGCCGCAATCAACGTCGCAGAATTAATAAATTTCTTACTGGTCATGTTTATCTCCAAAATACGTACGCTTAACGCGATTGCTTATTTAAATCGGTTGAGAATGTGATACCTGCATAAAAATAGTTAAGCTGTGCAACGGCTTTTTGAATGTCTATCGAAATATTCAGCGCATCAATCCGCGCGTTAAGTTCAGCGATGCGAGCGCGAACAACCTCCTCAAAGTCGCCATCATCGTGCGTATAAGCCGATAGCGATGCTTCGGCATGATCGGCCATCTCTTTTAGAAGTCTTTGTTCGAATAGCGTTTTGCGTTCAACCAACCTCAGATATTTTGCTTTAGTGGACTCCAGTTGCGCTTTTAGCTGCCTTAGTAACAAAACTTTTTCAGTTTTTACCTCTTCAAGTTCAGCCTTGGCAGACTGGACTCGTTTATCCTGGCGATTTCCGGTAAAAATGGGCAGATCAAAAGTGACACCAACGGAGAAAAAATCAGAACGCTCATCGCCCATGGGGGAATCGTCTCGATAGGCATAGCTGGCATTCACACCCCATTGAGGTTTGTAGGATTGCTTGGCAATCTCTACGCCGGAATCAAATGCGCTTAGCTTTTGGTTAAGACTGAGAATGCTGGGGTGCTGAATTAGCACCTCAGAAACAGTATTCAGGTAGGCGACATTTCCGGTATTTTTACTTTCTAGATGACGCAATACTGTCAGCGGTTCGGATTGCCATGCTTTGTCGGACAGAGAAATAGAGGGATCACTTAACCACTCTGCCAGTTTTGCGAGATAGACATCGCTCTGCAAGTAAAGCTGAGTGAGTCGATCATCCAGTCGTGTCAGCTCGAGCTGTGCGCGCACAACATCCTGTTGTCGGGTTCGCCCGGATGCGGAGGTATAATTGGATTGAGCAACGTCTACCAGGTGTTGAAATAAACTTCGATCCTGTTCAATCAATTGAATGGTTAGGTGGTTGCGAAATGCTTCCAACCAAAGTTCGGCCACCACAACAGCGACCTTCGCTTTGCGATCTGCGCGAGCGTAGGGCTGCATTTCGCTCAATCGTTGCAGTTTCTCCTGTTGCAGAGATAACGTTTTTCCACGGGGAAACATCTGGCTGACGCCTACTTTGAACTGAGTCATCGCCTCTTGAGAAAAGTCCAGATTATCAATAGGAAGGTTTGCAATACCCATATTGACTTGTGGATCGGGCAAGGTCCCTGCCTCGATGCTCCTAGCGTCAATGCTTTCCTGTCGTTTTAAGCTCCCTGTTATCCAGGGGTCGAGCGATTGTGCCTTTGAAATGGCTTCTTGCAGTGTGTAAGTCTCAGCCAATATCGGTACCGAAAGTAATCCCATCAGGGGAAGGAAAAGCGTTACCACGAATGAAACAGGTTTTATAGAGGGCAACATTAGAACTGCTCCTCGTAGCGGGAAACCCTGGCAAACACTTCGGTTGAACCGTCCGATTTAACCAGTAAGATCTCATACGGCGAAAATTGATCACCCATTTCCATACCCGGGCTCCCCGCAGGCATACCGGGTACTGCCAGGCCTACTGCGCCTTCAGTCGGCTTCGATAAAAATTGGGTGATGTACTTGGCCGGAATATGACCTTCAAAAAAATAGCCGCTCTCGCTCACGCCGGTATGACACGATTGCAGATGTGACGGTATACCCAATTTCTTTTTGACGGGATCTAGTGAGTTGTGATTGTGAACTTCTACCTCGAAGCCTTTTTCTTCAATATGAGAAACCCATTTACCACAACAACCACAAGTAGGGCTTTTATAAACGTCCAGTACGATCGCTTCTGGTCGATCAGATTCTGAATCGCTTGAACATGCAAACAACGAAACTAAAAAAATTGACAGTAAAAATACAGATACATTTTTCATAGAATAATCCTCAACTCGAGCGCAACTTGCAGACGAGTAACTAGAAAATAGGAGTGAGGATTGATAGTCCTCGGCTTACAGACGCCGTTTTTCGGGCGCAACTTGACTGTGTTTAGCCGAGAATGGGGGGACGATAGAGGGTGGAGGCGAGTTGACGGGCGTCACTTTGGTGACTGAAATAAATAACTGAATTGTCAAAAATATAGGGAAAAAGCACAAAGTAGCCCAGCGTGACGCTGGTGGGATGGCATACGGACATAGAGCAATCATCGCCGCAACACGATTCCGACTCTTGAGCAGCACGCCGTTGGTCAAATGTGACTACAGAAACTGATTCAACTTTTTCATTATGGCAATGAGCCATGTGCCGAGGTTCGCTTCCTGCCTTGGAGACTTGAGCCTCGTTGATTACCGAGGAGACCATCATTGTTACCTTACCGTGCGCAGACACGCCCACCGCTTGCGCCACATACGCAATCAGTACAAAAAACATCCAAAAGCGGACTTGTTTAACAGAGCGTAAAAAGGTCATTAATTGATGCCAAGTGTTAACCGGATGAACTGAGTAAACGATAACACTCGAAGTGGACCAGTACAAAGCCTGATAGTTCCTATTTATGGGGCGATTGACTTAAAGCAAACCTGGATGTGCAGAAAGCCTTACTGTTTTAGGGTACTTTACTGGCGATGACTTTGTTGCAATAACAGATCCAAACCCTCGTGTGGATCTGCTCCCACCGCTTGGCAATAAGCAATGAACTCCAACATCTCGATTTTACGTCGATCCTGCTCCAACTTCCCAACGACCGAGTGATGCCGACCCACCAGCTCTCCTACAGCCCTCAAAGACAAACCACTCTCCTCCCGTTTTTGCTTCATCCAGGCGCGCAATTTGTCGTAATGAGGTGAGTATGAGGACGGTTTCATTGTCTCGATGATAGAGACAAGGTAGAATGTCGCGAAATTCGAGACAAAATACACGTCAATTTACGTCATGAGCATGATCCAGATGAAACCTGAACTCCTTCACGCACTTAACGAAATCCAGGGAGAGTCCTTCACCGTTGCAGAACTGACGACACACTATTTAGAACATCCGGAAAGCCTGCACAAAGGTAAAAAACCAGCGAGGCAATTCATCTACAGGAATATGGTACGAATGATGAAATCAGGTTTGATGGAAAAACTGCCTGACGATGGTGGGTGGCCAAAGTACCGGCTTACACAGAAGTTCAGATCACCTCAACCTGGAACACGAAGCAAAGAGTCATCCTCGACAACTCCCTCCCAAACAGTTTCGGTCGTCAAAACTCAATCGGCTCGACCCGGCAAGCCCGTCGCAGCGTTAAGAGAAAGGCTCAGTAAACACCGATCCGACATGTTATGTGCGTTGGGTGAGGCGGAGGAATACGAGTCTCTATGTAAGGAGTTGCCTGAACTCAGCGAGGAAGCACAATCTCTCTATTCGGAAGCCAGAGAACGAAGCGCCCTACTGTTGGGAAAAATCAAAGCGCTGGAAAGCCTTCTGTCATCGAACAGTCCCCGGTAATAGGCATGAAATTACGACGCTGGCAGCGCGAAGCTGTGTCACGCTGCATATCCCGTTTTCGCAATGGTCAAAACCATTTTCTATGCTTGGCGACTCCCGGTGCGGGCAAAACCTACATGGCGTCTACCGTTGCCAAAAGGTTGCTTGAAAATGGAGAGATTGATTTTGTTTTCTGCTTTTCCCCATCGCTCAATGTCTCCCTTTCCTTTCAGTCCACTTTGGAGTCTGTACTTGGGGTTCGTTTAAACGGACTGCTCGGCGCGAAAGGCAATGTATTAACGTACCAATCCATGCTCAATCTTGGCCAATCGTTCTGGTCATTGATGAAGACAGATCGCACCTTGGTAATCTTTGATGAAATCCACCATTGCTCCGGCGATCATCTCGGCAATGCCAACGCCTGGGGTCAAAAGATCATTCAGCATATTCAAGGCAAGGCAACTTATAGTCTCGCTTTAACAGGTACACCTTGGCGTTCGGATCGGATCCCAATAGCCTTAACGTCGTATTGTCGCGAAGGGAGAGTCTATTGCGACTATACCTATGGATTGGCACAAGCCATCAAAGATGGCGTTTGCCGAACCCCCAAAATCACCGCAATAGACAATGAAAAAATCACTGTACAAAACAATGGGAAGGAAGATGTCTATGGTTCCATTGGAGATCTATTGAAGTCCTCTCGCTGCACATACCAGCAACTTCTCGAAAATATCACCCTCATTCGCTACATGATTGAGCAAAGCCACAAAGCTCTCAACACGTTAAGACGGGTTCAACCAAACGCAGGCGGGCTCATCGTCGCAGCTTCAGTGGAACATGCGGTTCTTATCGCCACAATAATAGAAAGCATTTGTGGAGAATCTCCCACAGTGGTGACGTATTTACATGACGAGTCTCAACAGGCGATTCAACATTTCCGCGATGGACAGACTCGGTGGATCGTCTCTGTCGGCATGATCAGTGAAGGCACCGATATTCCTCGTTTACAGGTCTGTTGTCACCTGACTCGCGTTAAAACGGAATTGTATTTTCGACAAGTACTGGGCAGGATTTTGAGGGTACAAAATAGTGGCAACGAAGAAGCGCTACTCATCATGCCAGCCGAGCCTAAATTAATCGAATATGCACATCGAGTCGCTGAAGATATTCCTGCTGCCAATACCGTATCACTCAAGACAATGGAGGGAAGTCTGCAACCGCTGTTGACCGACCAAGTGGAAGCAGAGACCGAATCCGGCACCAATGAGATAGATACAATTCAAACGAATGATACTGGTGAAGATCAAGATTATCAGCCTGGCCTGTTATCGCTGGGGGAACTTGAAGAAGACAGTACCGCTCTGCCCTTTACCACTTTAGCGGAAGCCTACGAGACGACTCTGGGCCTATTCGGTCGTTTTCGAAAACGCATGATTAACTTTTCGCCGGTGATTGGATGAGTATCAACGAATGTCGTGAACCAATTGCTCGATTAGCGTATGAAAAGAAACGAAAGATCGCCAGTTTGAAATTTGCTGCTATCCGAAATAGATGCTGGACTAAAGAGGAATTTGGGCATGACCTTTCAGTAGTCGTGCTTCAGCGCTTGCCGGATGGAACGGTCCGACTGACTCAAATTATCCCTCGTCACACCGCCAAATAAAGCACCCTGAGCCGCATCGACTGCTTGCGTAATCTCACGCCACCTGCGACGAGAATGATTATCATTTGCTATGTTGGATTTTGAAGTTTTGTTTAGGATTTCCCATAAATTGCTGGTGTTTCACCGGCGGCAACCCCAAATCCGTGGGTAAAAGGGTTTGCAGAGATGTCAGCCACTCCAGGTATTGGATGTACGCGTGGATATTACGAGGGGTCGGGCGTTTGGGTTCATTTTTCAGAGTACTCCAACCAAAACCATTTAACCCCGTGCTGGATCGAAGAATATCGTTAATGCACTGGCGACTTTCAGACTCTAAAAAATCACACAATTGATCGTAATACCGAGTGTTGACTTCAGCCCTGGCCGCCTGACAGATACGCTCAAGTACACTGAACGCCGGGAGTTCGTATCGCTCTTTGACCAAATATTCCAGCGTGACATTGATAATATCCGGTAATGCCGCCTTGGTGGTCGCTGCTTCCAGTGCCCAAGTCTGCGCCAATGCAGATGTCTTAGCGGCATCGTAGGCTTTGATATTGAGATGGCGTCGAATCAGCTTTACATGGCGGTCCTTCGCGCCCGATGTGTAATAGGTATGGAGGTCCTGCTGTGTCACCCGCGAGCGACACTGGGTTTTGATATGCGCGATAATCGGTTTGGGAATATCGCCAAGACCAACGAATCGGCCCAAACGTTGTGTCGTCTTCAATTGAACCAATAATCCCAAAAAAGAGGCGCTTGACCGTCTACAGTGACGCAAAGCCCATCGCTGATCTTCCGTTGTAGGTGTATAAATATCCCCCAATTCGTCTTCTGTGATATCTGACTTGATTCGAGGATAGGCTGTCTGATAGATGGCTGCCATCGACTTAGATTTCCGCTGATAGTGGCATCAACGGATGACGCAGTCTGGCTAACAGGTTTTTAGCGGTCATTATTGGGATTCCAAGTATTCAGTTTCGCCGGCAATTTCTATAGCTCGTTTCTATTAGAGTTTTCGATAAGCGACCGTGTGGCAGCCTTTTCGCAATCAGACGCTATTGTAATAACGAATGGACGACATTAAAATACCTAATAGACGTTTTTCAACCATCAATTAGCTGGGATCCCATTCATGTATCCACGTTATTCTGATCACAATGTCAAAGAGGCGCTGAGTGATACGCCGGTGGTGTTCATCATGGGCCCTCGCCAAGCCGGTAAAACCACCTTGGTGAAAACGCTGATCACGGAAACGGGAGCTGACAACTGGACCTTTATCACCCTGGATGATCAGGCCCAATTTGAGATTGCCCGGGCTGATCCGGTTGGGTTTATCCGCAATCTGCCGCCCACTCGGATTGCCCTCGACGAAGTACAACGTCTTCCCGAACTGTTTGTGTCCATCAAGCAGGCCGTGGACGAACTGCGTACCCCCGGCCGGTTTCTATTGACGGGCTCCGCCAATGCTTTGTTGTTGCCCCGGTTATCGGATTCCCTGGCAGGCCGGATGGAATCGATACGCCTGATGACGCTATCGGAGTGCGAAATCCAGGGTCGGCAAGCGGGCTTTCTGACCAAACTGCTGGATCAGAAGGTACCCACCACCCAGGACATCCGTGTGCGGGAGCATCTGCTCCATCGCTTGGTGACCGGTTGCTTTCCAGAGCCTTTACAACGGACCAGCGAGCGGCGTTGTCAAGCCTGGTATCAACAGTATCTGAGCACCTTGATCCAGCGGGATATCCGCGATCTGACCCACATCGATCACCCAGATCTCATGGCCAAGTTGCTCAAGCTCACCGCGTTCTATGCCGGCAAGCTGGTTAATCTGACTGAGCTGGGCAGCAAACTGGGCCTGGATCGGCTGACCATCAAAAAATACATGGCCTTACTGGAGCAGTTGTTCCTGGTGGAACAGCTGCCGGCCTGGCACTCCAACGAATATAAGCGCCTGGTGAAAACGCCCAAACTGCACTCGGTCGATACCGGCATGATGTGCGCCGTGCGGGGCCTCAATCGGGAGCGTTTGCTGAAACATCCAGGCGATTTTGGGTTGGTGTTGGAATCATTCGTCTACAACGAATTGCGCAAACAGGCGGTGTGGATCGAGGAGCCGTTGAACTTCTACCACTACCGCGACAAGGACAAAGTGGAAGTTGATGTGATCATCGAAAACGCCATGGGCGACTGTTTTGCCATTGAGGTCAAGGCTGCGGCAACCTTGAGTGCCAAGGATTTTACCGGCTTGAAACGCTTTCAAAGTGTGGCCGGAGAGCGCTGCAAAATCGGTGCATTGCTCTACGATGGTGATCACACGACGGCCTTTGGTGACAATCTCTATGCTGTCCCGCTGGGAGCGCTCTGGTCATGAACGAAAACTACACCATTGGCCAGTTAGCCAAGGCAGCAGGTGTCAACGTCGAAACCATCCGCTACTACGAACGCCGTGGTTTGATCCGTCAACCACCCAAAC
>MDSV01116724.1_pt1 | contig 12628 bp, 13 predicted proteins | sample 810851 | NCBI WGS metagenome assembly MDSV01 (sample SAMN05326640, study PRJNA326480) | marine metagenome | isolation source: seawater | place: Atlantic Ocean: North East | collected 2012
CTCAAAAAATAAGACATATTTGTGATAAATCAAATTTAAAATTGGTAAAATAATTGAAAAAAAACCTTATATTAACTGGAATGATGGGTGTTGGTAAATCCACAATAGGCAAAAAAGTTGCAGAAAAGTTAGAATTAATATTTGTAGATATTGATGAAATCATAGAATCACGTGAAAAAAATACAATTAGAGAGGTTTTTAAAGAAAAAGGAGAAAGTTATTTCAGAAAATTAGAAAAAAAAATTACACTTAAAGAAATAAAAAAAAATAATCTAGTTGTGGCTTTAGGCGGGGGAGCATTTATAGATAAAACTGTTAGAAGAGAAATTAAGAATTCTTGCACAAGTTTTTGGTTAGATTTAAATGTAACAGATTTATTAAGTAGGCTTAAAAATACAAAAAAAAGACCCATGTTAGATCCAAATGATATAGAAAATTCTATAAATAAAATTTACTCAGAAAGAAAGAAAATCTATAATGAGTCTGATTATAGAATTAAATGTGGTTCAATGAAAAAGAATGAAATAGTAGATAGAGTTATTAAATTATATGAAAATTCATGAGATAAAATTTAAAAGTGAGAATAAAAATTATTCTATTTTAATTGGTAAAAATATCTTGCAAATTTTACCAAAAAAAATAACTGCTCTGTGTCCAAGTACAAGAAAGGTAGCTTTAATTTTTGATAAAAATATACCTATTAAATATAGAAGATCTATTTCAAATTATTTAAAAAAATTTGAAATAACAGTTATTAACATAGAGGTTAATGAAAAAGAAAAGTCTCTAAATTCTGTAAATCTTTTGTTAAATAAATTGTTTAAGAAAAACTTTAATAGATCAGATTTAATTATTGGAGTTGGCGGTGGAATTTTAGGAGATTTAGTAGGTTTCGTGGCAAGTATATATAAGAGAGGAATAAATTTTATTAGCATACCAACAACTTTATTATCTCAAGTTGATGCTTCTATAGGAGGAAAAACTGGAGTTAATTCTAGTTTTGGAAAAAATTTAATAGGTTCTTTTTCTCAACCAAAATTAGTAATTACAGACATATCTTTTTTAAAAAGCTTAAAAAGAAAAGAATTGATATGTGGTTATGCAGAAATATTAAAGCACGCGATTATTAAAGATAAAACATTTTTTAATTGGCTTAAGATTAACACACAAAATATTTTTTTACTTGATGCTAAAAAAATAATTTATGCGATAAGTAAAAGTTGCAAAATAAAGCTCACATTTGTAAATAAAGATGTAAATGAAAAAAATTTAAGAATGAAATTAAATTTTGGACATACATTTGCCCACGCTATAGAAGTCAAAAATAATTATTCCAAAAACATAACTCATGGTGAAGCTGTATTAATAGGAATGATTTTAGCAACAAAATTATCTGTAATAAAAAAAGTTTGTAATAAAAAAATTTTACACGAAATTTTAGAAATATATTTGAAAAATAGATTAGATTATATTCTAAAAAAATACAACAAACCAAATAAGATAAACAGTTTAGTTCCGTTTTTAGTTAACGACAAAAAAAATAATGATAAAAAGATAAATTTTATCTTATTAAAAAAAATTGGTAAAACAACAATTCCGAATAAACACAAAATTTCTATCGAAGAACTTAGAAGCTGTATTAAACTTTTTTAATCAATACTAATTTCTATAGCGTGTATTTTGTTTTTTAAATCTTCCTTTAAAATGTTTAGAATAAGTTTTTGAGCATTGAGTCTTGAAATAGATTTAAGGTATAAAGATTTAATTTTTAGATGTAAATGATACTTATCCTCAGAAAAAAACTTATGACCCCGGTGTTTATGTGAATTATTTATAATTTCTATTTTCTCGAATTTAATTTTTTCTTTTAATCTTTTTTCAATTTCATCAAAATATATTTTCATTTTAAATATTTATTATATAGAATTAATATTGATATGAAAATAATCTGTGATTGGAAAAATTGTAAAGAAATAGGTTCATATAAAGCACCTGTTGAAAAAGATAATAGCAGAAAATATAGATTATTATGTTTAACGCATATCAAGGAATTTAACAAAAATTGGAATTATTTCGAAAATATGAATGATCAAGAAATAGAATTTTTTATAAAATCAGATTTAACATGGCACAAGTCAACCAAAAATTTCGGTTCTTCTGAAAATTTTTTTAATATCTTATGGAATAATGCGTTGGATGATAAGCTTAATATTTTTAATAGCTCAAATTTCAAAAATTTTAAGAAGTCCAAAATATCTCAAACTGACAGGGATGCATTACAGGTTATGGAGCTAAATGATGCGGCAAAATGGGAAGAAATTCAAACTAAGTTTAAAAACCTTGTTAAAAAATATCATCCTGATAAAAACCAGGGTAATAAAAAGTTTGAAGATAAGTTAAAAAAAATTACTTTAGCTTATAGTCAACTAAAGAAAACACTAGGGAAAAAATGAGTTCAGCACAGTTAATACACAAACCTGATATAAAGATATCTGTTAAGCAAACTTTTGGTTTTGATAGTGAAATGCAAATTGATGCCTTTTCAAAGAGAAATGAGTATGTGCCTAAAATCGACTCAGATTACAAATTTGACAAAGAAACAACTATGGCAATACTTGCGGGGTTTTCTTTTAATAAACGAGTTCTTATTCAAGGATATCATGGAACTGGAAAATCAACACACATAGAACAAGTTGCAGCTAGACTAAACTGGCCTTGTGTAAGAGTTAACTTGGATAGTCATATAAGTAGAATTGATCTTATTGGAAAAGATGCGATTGTTCTCAAAGATGGCAAACAAATAACAGAGTTTAAAGAAGGCGTACTACCTTGGTCAATACAAAATCCTGTAGCTTTAGTATTCGATGAATATGACGCTGGTAGACCAGATGTAATGTTTGTAATTCAAAGAGTTTTAGAAAGTGAAGGAAATTTTACTTTATTGGATAAAAATAAAGTCTTAGAGCAGCATGATTACTTTAGAATATTTGCTACTACAAATACTGTTGGTTTAGGTGACACATCGGGCTTGTACCATGGAACACAACAAATTAACCAAGGTCAGATGGATAGATGGAATATAGTTTCTTCACTTAATTACCTTCCATTTGAAAAAGAGCAAGAAATTATTTTAGCTAAAAATAAAAAATTTAATAACAAAGATGGTAAAGAAGTTATATCAAATATGATAAAAGTCGCTGATCTCACAAGGAAAGGCTTTATAAATGGAGATATTTCAACTGTGATGAGTCCAAGAACGGTGATGCATTGGGCTGAGAATACTACAATTTTTAATGATAAAGGGTATGCATTTAGAGTAACTTTTTTAAATAAATGTGATGAACTTGAAAAAAAAATAATATCTGAATATTACCAAAGATGTTTTGGGGAAGATCTTCCAGAATCTTCAATTAATATTTCATTATAGATGTGGAAAAAAAAACTGAAATACTAGAAAATTTTAAAACAGCAATTGGATCAACCGTAAAATCACTGTCCAACGCAGAAAACGTTGAGGTTTTATTTGGAAACAATAGTGTAAAGACTGAAAAAAATTCTATTAAACTGCCTGATGTTGAACAAGATAAAGATAAATTTAATTATGATCAAATAAGAGCTTTAGCAGACTCAGAATCTTTAAAAATTAGATATAGTGATGTTAAAACTTATAAATCTTATGAACCCGATGGTCATATATCAAAAAAACTATATGAAATAGCTGAAAAAATTAGATTTGAAAAATTAGGTTTCGAGCAATTTAAAGGTGTTAAAAATAATATTGAAAAATATTACCATAAAAGAGTCAATTCATTAGATTTTAAAAATAGTGAAGAAAAAATAATTGAATCTTTTGAAAATTATTTAAGGGAAAAATTTTTCAATTCAAAAAATTCAAAAGATTTAGAAAAAAAACTTAAGACCTATAAGAAGGATTTAGATAAAAAATTTAAAAATAAGATAGATCAATTGAGCAATCTAGCTAATAATCAAGCTAGGTTTAATTCACTTGTATCAGAATTAATTACAAGCATGAGTTTGGATGAAGTAATTGAAGATAATGAGAGAGATAAAAACGAGGAAAATAAAGATGAAAAACCAAAAAATCCAGAGTCTCAAGATCAAAATTCAAAAGAACAGGAGCATCAAGAAATGTCCATTGAGGCTGGGTCTCCTGATGTAGAAAGTCAAACTAAGGACTCAGATCAAAATGAAGAAGAAATTGAAATTGAAGATAAATCAAAATCAGAATTAAGGAAAAATAATAAAAGTACTTCAATTGGTCTTAAATATAAAGCTTATACAGAAGAGTTTGATGAAATTATTAAGGCTGAAGATTTAGAAAACGAAGAAGAATTAAATAGACTAAGAAAAAATTTAGATCAACAATTATTACAACTCAAAAATTTTATCTCTAAATTGGCAAATAAGCTTCAAAGAAAACTTTTAGCAAAACAAAATAGATCGTGGGATTTTGATTTAGAGGAGGGTCTTCTAGATACCTCGAAATTACCAAGAATTATAATGGACCCATTTAATTCATTATCTTTTAAAAAAGAGAAAGATATAGAATTTAAAGATACATTAGTTACAATTTTAATTGATAATTCCGGGTCCATGAGGGGTAAGCCAATTTCTGTAGCTGCCATTTGTGCTGATATACTTGCTAGAACATTAGAGCGTTGTTCAGTGAAAGTTGAAATTTTAGGATTTACAACTAAACATTGGAAAGGTGGATCTTCTAGAGAAAAGTGGATGAAAAATGATAAACCAAGTGTACCAGGAAGACTAAATGATCTCCGTCATATTATTTATAAATCTGCGGATGTTCCTTGGAGACAAGGTAAAAATAATATGGGATTAATGCTAAAAGAAGGTTTGCTCAAAGAGAACATTGATGGTGAAGCTTTAAAGTGGGCTTATAACAAAATGTTAAAAAGAAAAGAGGAGAGAAAAATTTTAATGGTAATTTCAGATGGAGCGCCAGTTGATGATTCTACGTTATCAACTAATTCAAGTGATTATTTAGAAACTAATTTAAAAAATATAGTTAAATGGATCGAAAGTAAAAATAATGTTGAACTTTTAGCAATTGGTATTGGTCATGATGTTACTAGATATTATAACCAAGCTATAAAAATAACTGATGTTCAGGATCTTGGTGATGTTATGATTAATCAACTTACGGACTTATTTGTTGAAAAAAATAAAAAAACATTGCACTAATTTTTTTACTACTGTTTTAATTCAGACACATCTCTTATACTTGTTAACAAAAGTCTAAACGGTATTAACATTGATAAAGCTATAATTAATTTTATAGATAAATCTCCAAAAGCTAAAGATACCCATGGAATACCTGTAGAATAAAAAGCAATAGAAAAAAATAAAAATGTATCTACTATTGACCCAAAAATAGAGGAGATAAGTGGAGCAATATACCATCTTTTTTTTCGTAAAGAGTCAAAAATACTTACATCTAAGTTTTGTGCTATAAAAAAAGCAACACCTGAGCCTATCGCAATCCTTACTGATATTATGTCAGAAAAATTTGTCGAAACAAATAAAGTTAAAATTACTCCAATAAAAAATCCAACATAAACAATTTTTTTTGCAATCATTTTTCCATAAGCTCTATTAGCTAGATCAGTTATTAAAAAAGTGACTGGATAACTAAATGCTCCATAAGTTAATACCTCGTTTAAACCAAAGTATTGTACTGGAAACTGTACAAGATAGTTAGAAATTACAACTACCAATCCCATTAAAATTGCTAGTTTATAAAAAAGACTCATTTAAATTTTTGAGGATATAAACGATTTTAGTTTTTTTGCTTTTTGAGATAATTTTGAACTTTTTACAGACAATAAATATTTATCTAAACCTCCTTTAAAATCTACTGTTCTTAAAGCAGCGTTCGTAACGTTTAGTTTTATATTTTTTTTAAGAATATCGCTTTTAAATGTAACTTTTTTTAAATTTGGCAAAAATCTCCGTTTAGTCTTGTTTTTAGCATGACTAACATTATTACCTGTTAAAGGTGAAATTCCTGTAAGTTCACATCTTTTAGACATAATTTTTCCTAGTGCTATATAATTCTTGAAATTAGATTGGTCAAGTATTAATTCCAACTGCTTTACTGATATTATTTAAATTTTCTTTTTTTAAAATTGAAATTAACTCCTTTTTAATTTCTTTTACTATTCCAGGTCCTTTGTAAACCATTCCAGTATATAATTGAATAACGTCAGCACCTGCGCTAATTTTTTCAAATGCCGTTTTACCAGAATCTACGCCCCCGACTCCTATAATCTTAATCTTACCTTGTGTTTCTTTATAAAATTTTCTTATTAAATTGGTTGAAATTTCTTTAAGAGGTTGGCCTGATAGACCGCCTTTTTCTTTTTTCTTTGTATCTTTCAATCCTTCTCTATTTCTATCCGTTGTGTTGGATATAATAAGTCCTTGAATATTATATTTAAAAATTAAATCTAATATACTACTAATCTCTCCTTCATTGATATCAGGTGATATTTTTAAAACAATAGCTTGTTTAATATTTTTTTTCATTTTAATTTTTTCAATTCCAACCAATAGTTTTTCCATTTCATTTGATTGATGAAAACTTCTTAATCCTTCAGTATTTGGAGAAGATATATTAATTGTTATGTAACCTGTGTTTATGCTCAGCTTAGAAAGACATGAAAAATAATCTTCTGCTTTATTTTTAGTATCTTTGTTAGGCCCAATATTAATTCCTAGAAGACCGTCAGGAGAATTTTTCGATATTCTATTAAAGATTATTTCTGATCCATGATTATTAAATCCTAAACGATTGATTAAAGCTTGATCATCTTCTAGTCTAAAAATTCTTGGTTTTGGGTTACCTAATTGTCTCTTAGGTGTCACAGTGCCAACTTCAACAAATCCAAAACCTAATTTAAAAAGAGAATTGTAGACCTCAGCACTTTTATCAAAACCTGCTGCTAACCCAATTGGATTTGCTATTGTATTGTTAAACAAACTTGTCTCCAACAATTCCTCATCTTGAACATGAAAAAAACTCTTTGGTAAAATATTAAACTTTAGAGAATTTATAGCTAAATCATGCGCAGCCTCTGGGTCTAAGGTAAATATATAAGGTCTTAAAAAAGAAAACATTATTTATTGTAATTTTTTATTTATTAATTCAATTGTTTCATTAAGTCCAAAAAAACTTATAAAAAAACCCATTCTAGGGCCATTTTCTTCTCCAAAAACGACCTGATATATTAATTTAAACCATTCTCTAAGATTCTTTTCATATCCATTTTCTTTTCCAACAGTATAAACAAAAGTCTGAATTTCTTCAGGTTTTAAAGTTTGGTCGATTTGTTTAAGTTTTATAATCAAATTTTTTAATGCTTTTTTTTCAAGCTCATTTGGTTTTTTAAACTTTTTGTTAGGTTCTACCTTATCCTTAAAATAATTAATCGCGTATTCAGTAAGATTGTCAAGTATTGGGTAGTCTTTTGCTTTAATTTCATCATGAAATCTATTTATAAATTTCCACAAAATTTTTTTATTATCAGCATTACTAGATCCAACTAAATTTAATAGCATAGAAAAAGGCATAACTATTTTTTCTGTAGGAGGTTTTCCGTTATGTACATGCCAAACAGGATTTAAAATTTGATCTTTTTTTTCTTGCTCGGGATATTTTTCAATTAAAGACAAATATTCATCAACTGTTTTTGGAACTACTTCAGAGTAAAGTTTTTTTGCTCTTTTAGGATTAGGATACATATATAGTGCTAAACTTTCAGGTGAAGCGTACCTAAGCCATTGTTCGATAGAAATACCATTCCCTTTTGATTTTGAAATTTTTTCACCTTTCTCATCTAAAAACAATTCATAAGCAAATCCATTTGGAGGAATTTTACCTAACGATTTACAAATTTTACTGGATAGGATTGCACTCTCAGTCAAATCTTTGCCGTACATCTCAAAATCAACATTAAAAGTAAACCACCTCATAGCCCAATCAACTTTCCATTGTAGCTTACAGTTTCCATTCAAAATACTAGTCTCAAATTTTTTTCCATTATTTTCGAAAACTATGCTGCCTTTTTTTTTATTCATATTAATTAAAGGAATTTCTAAAACTTTACCTGTTTCAGGACAAATAGGTAAAAATGGACAATATGTTTTTCTTCTTTCTTCTCTTAAAGTAGGTAAAATAATATTCATTATATCATCATATTTTTCTAAAACCCTTAATAGCGACTCATTAAAATTTCCTTTTTTATAATTTTCCGTTGAACTTTTAAATGTATAATCGAAATTAAACTTAGTTAAAAATTCTTTCAATTTTTCATTGTTATGTTCACCAAAACTTTTGTATTTATTAAATGGGTCTGGGATAACCGTTAAGGGTTTTCCTAAATTGTTTTCTAAAATTTCTGAGTTAGGAATATTTTCAGGAACTTTTCTTAATCCATCCATATCATCTGAAAATGTTATTAATTCACAATCAATTTGTTGAACGTGTTTTAAAGCATTTATCATCATGGTAGTTCTTGCTACCTCACCAAAAGTGCCGATATGAGGCAATCCACTAGGACCATAACCTGTTTGAAAAGTAATCTTTTTATTACTTTTTATTAAATCTTTTCTATCTTTTAAAAGTTTTCTTATTTCTACAAATGGCCAAGATGAAGTTGATTGAATTAAGTTGTTATCAAGCATAGTTAAGGTTTATTAAATTTTATGAATAAAATACAGGTATAATTGCACGATATTAAGTTGAATTTTATAACTATTTAAATAATCTCAAATTTTATGACCACAAATAAAACTGTATTTTTCCTAATAGGAATTTTGCTTGTAGTTCTTGGCGTTTTTATGCTGGTTCCGTATTTTATTCAAATCACTTACAATGAGAATAGTCATAGTTTTGTATCCTCCTCTTTTGTAACAATCTTTATCGGAATATTATTTATTCTTTCAAATTTAGATAAAGAGTTTAAATTAACATTAAGACAAACTTTCTTGTTTTCTACTTTAGCTTGGGTGATGGTAGCAATTTTTGGCAGTTTACCATTTATCCTGTCTCCTAAAGAATTTACTTTTAGTGACGCTTTTTTTGAAAGTATGTCCGGTATTACAACAACTGGAGCAACAATAATAACTGATTTAGATAAAAGTCCAAAAAGTATTTTACTCTGGAGAGCTATAATGCAGTGGTTAGGTGGAATAGGAATTGTAGTTATGGCAATTACTATTTTACCTCTTTTAAAAGTCGGAGGTATGCAACTATTTAAAATGGAAGGACCCGACAGTACAGAAAAAATATTACCAAGAACAATTGAAGTAGCAGCAATCATTATTTCAACTTATTTAATTTTAACATTTTTATGTGGTTTTTTTTATTGGTCATTTGGAATGTCAATATTTGATAGCATATCTCATGCCATGACAACTATAGCCACTGGTGGGTTTTCTACTCACAACGACTCCATAGGATATTTTAAAAATTCGAATATAGAATTAATTGCAAGTATTTTTATAATTCTAGGAAGTATACCTTTCATTTCTTACTTAAAATTTGCTCAAGGAAATAAAAATATCTTTTTTCAAGACGTTCAAATCAAAGGCCTAATCCAATTATTATTATTATCAATTTTGATTATGTTTATTTATTTATTATTTATTGGATATGAGAGTAGTTTATTAGAAAAAATTAGAATTTCGTCTTTTAACGTAATTTCAATTTTATCAGGAACGGGCTATGTAACTGATGATTTTGGATTATGGGGAAAGTTTTCACTAATATTTTTTTTATTTTTAATGTTTGTTGGGGGTTGTGCTGGTTCTACTGCCTGTGGTATTAAAATTTTTAGACTACAAATGTTATTTATCTTTTTAAAAAATCAAATAAAGAAACTTGTTTATCCAAATAGTATTATTATATCGAAATATAATGATCAAAAGATATCAGATCAATTTATTAATTCGGTGATCGTTTTTATTTTCTCATTTTTATTTATCTTTTTTATAATCGCTTTACTTTTATCGATTTCTGGTCTTGATTTTTTAACATCAGTATCAGGAGCAGCTAGTGCAATATCAAATGTTGGTCCAGGCCTTGGTGAAATGATAGGTCCAAATGGAAATTATAAAGCTATACCTGATGTATCAAAATGGATATTATCAGTTGGCATGCTGTTGGGTAGATTAGAATTATTTGCAGTTCTAGTTTTATTTTTTCCCTCTTTCTGGAGAAATTAAATTAATTTATGGAAATTTACAAAAAACAAACATTTTCAGAAACTTTTTCAGTTTATTTTGATAAGAGAATGATAAGAATTTTATTGCTTGGAGCTATAAGTGGTTTTCCATGGGTATTAATTGGAAGTAGCTTAAGTCTATGGTTAAAAGAAGATGGTTTAAGCAGAAGTACAATTGGATGGGCTGGATTAATTTTTGCAGTTTATGCATTTAATTATTTATGGGCGCCGATTATAGATAGAGTTAGAATTCCTTGGTTAACAAATAAATTAGGTCATAGACGGGGTTGGATCGTGTTAATGCAAACTATAATTTTGTTAAGCTTGATTTGTTGGAGTTTAATTAACCCAACTGCTAATTTAGCTCTTGTGATTAGTGTTGGTCTTATAATCGCTATAGCTTCGGCAACTCAAGATATTACTGTTGATGCCCTTAGAATAGAACAAATCGGTGAACATGAAGGTAAATCAATGCAAGCAGGTGCAGCTATGGCAGTAGTTGGTTGGTGGACAGGATATAAACTTGGTGGAGTAATAGCTTTAAATGCTGCTGATTTTTTTGAGACAGTAGGATTTGAAAATTATTGGCAGATAACATTCTTAGTCTTAGGAGTCGTAATTATTGCTTGTAACATTGGATTAATGTTTGTTCATGAACCTCAACCGGATGACAGAAAGCAATCTCAAGCGAAAACTGACAAATTGATTGAAGAAAAATTAGGATCTTCTAATTTTGCAACAAAATCAGCAGCGTGGATTACAGGAACAGTTATAGGGCCGGTAATTAGTTTTTTTAGAAAAAATGGCTTTAGTATTGCTTTAGCTATTTTGGGTTTTGTGTTTCTTTTTAAAATTGGTGAAGCCTTTTTAGGTAGAATGTCTGTAATTTTTTACAAAGAAATTGGATTTACAAAATCAGATATAGCACTTTACTCTAAAGGTTTGGGGTGGATAACGACTGTAATTTTTACATTGCTCGGCGGGTTATTTGCTATTAGGTCTGGTGTTATTAAAGCTATGTTTGTTTCTGGTATATTGATGGCTTCAACAAATTTATTATTCTCTTTTTTAGCTTGGTCTGGAAAATCTGAATTATTATTTGCAGTAGCTGTAATTTTTGATGATATGGCAGCTGCATTTGCAACAGTCGCTTTTGTAGCTTTTATTTCAATGCTTGTTGACAGAACTTATACTGCAACTCAGTATGCGCTTCTTGCATCGATTGGAACTGCGGGAAGAACTACTTTAGCAGCTTCATCTGGAGCTTTAGTTGATTGGTTAAATGGAGATTGGGGTATATTTTTTATACTAACCGCAGTGATGGTGATACCATCTCTTATTTTTCTATATATGATCAAAGATAAACTTAAACTTAATGACTAGATTTTTAACGAATAATTTTCCTGTTATTAATCTTCACAAAAAACCATCAGTAAAGTCAGAAATCATTACACAGATAATTTATGGAGAAAGTTTTTTGATTTCCAAAAAAAGTAAAAAATGGCTTAAAATTAAGATTAAAGAGGATGGTTATAAAGGTTATATACAAAATAAAAAATTTTCTAATTACTTAAGACCGACTCATAAAATAAGTTTATTAAAGTCAACAGTTTACAAACTTCCAAATAAAAGAAATAAAGTTAATGAAATATCGTTTGGATCAAAAATAAAAGTTTTAGGTACAAAAGGTAAGTTCTATAAGTTTTCAAAAGGATGGATATACAAAAATGATGTAAAACCTATATCATATAAAGAAAAAAATCCTTTTAGAAAAATTTCTATTTTCAAAAATATTAAATATAAATGGGGGGGAAAATCTTTTAAAGGAATTGACTGTTCAGCTTTGATTCAAGTTTTTTTAAATTTTAACAATAAATTTTGTCCAAGGGACGCAAAAGACCAGGTAAGATATTTCAAAAAAAATGTTGATCTTAAGAAAATAAAGAAAAATGATATTATCTATTGGAAAGGACATGTTGCTTTGGCTTTATCAAGTAAAAAACTTATTCACGCTTATGGACCTATGAAAAAAACTATAATTATGGGTATTGATCAAACAATAAGAAGAATTGAAAAGACTGCTAAATTAAAAGTGATTGGAATTAAAAGACTGTAAAAGGCAAAGGCAGCTTCAGTCTCCCTCCACTGCCCTTAAAAATAATTTAAACGATTCGGGCCTTTCGATTAAGACTCTTATTAGTTGTATGTGGATAATATGGTATCAAAATTTATCTACAGAATGTATAAAGTGTCGAATCTTCAAGTAATTTAGCTACATTAACTGATCTGAACGAACCAAAACTTGATGGGGTCTTTATCTGATTAGCATCTAAAAAATTTTTAACTGAACTAGTTTTAATACC
>MDSV01150056.1_pt1 | contig 12628 bp, 9 predicted proteins | sample 810851 | NCBI WGS metagenome assembly MDSV01 (sample SAMN05326640, study PRJNA326480) | marine metagenome | isolation source: seawater | place: Atlantic Ocean: North East | collected 2012
GGCACAACAGATTTTTAAAGACCATAACTTCACAAAGTTATCCAGATTAAGACCTGGTATGATTGAAGATAGGGCAAATAATAAAACTGCAGAAGTATTTAGAGCAGTAGAAGAAGACAGCAAAGAAGTTGCTAATTTAGATGAAGTGGAGAGAAACAATGGGGTGGATTAAAACTTTTGTAGATTGGCACAGAGATTATGTTGAAGACTTTCAAGACAAGTACAACATAAACAATTACACATACTTATGGATAGCCTTTATTAAAGGAGTAGTCCTGACACTATTATTGACATGGATATTTTAAACAGAAGAACATTACAAACATTTGGAATACTAGCACTGGCATTTATCATGACATCATGTGCTTCAACAGGATACCAACCTTTACCTCCAGTTAAAGTTATTACTGAAACTGTAGAGGTAGAAATATATGCTCCACCTTTACCAAAAGAGATACAATTAAATGATGTAGAATGGAAAGTTATTACTAACACACCATGTAAACCTGCAACAGGTAAAAAGACTTTATCACAAGGCAAGTGGTATTATACTACAGAAAGATTTGCGTATGAAGAATACACCAAAGAAGATGGCACAACTGCTAGAAGAGTTCAAAGAGATGAAGAAGGTAATAGAATAGAATTACCACATCTAGAAGATGGCAATGGTGTTATACAAGTATGTGGAAACTTACAACAAAAAATAGCAGAAGTAGAACTTATGCTTGATGGAGAGTTTGTAATATTTGCAATAACTCCAGTAGGCTATGAAAGAATGTCTGCTAACTTACAAGAAATCAAACGATATATTGGTCAACAAAAGGATATAATTTATTACTATAGAGAGGCAACAGCACCTAAAGGTCCTAAGGGCTGGCTGGAAGAGAACAAAGAAAGACAAGAGCAACAGGTAGAAAAAGCAGAAGCAGACAATGAGCAGGCTACTGTCGAACCTGAAGTAGAAGAATCATCAGGCTTTAGTATTAAATCGCTTATACCTAGTGTTGGCAAAGATGACGAATGATATGCAATATCTGTGGTAATGATACTTTTGAATTAGTTCCGTTTAGAATAGGCACACCATTAACTGTACAACAAGGTAACAAAAATTTTCCTCCTAAGTGTAGGAAATGTGGTAGTGTAGAAAGACATCGTATTATAAAAACAGTTTACCTCAACAATAAAAAACAATCAAACAAGCCATTGCTTTTCAGCAAAGATCCTGCAATAAAATATCTACCTACTAATACAGAAGTAAGTATATATGAATCTGAAAATAGTATAAACATACAAGATATAAAAAGAGAAGATGAATCCTATGATTTAATATTTCATCATCATGTACTGGAACATGTTGAGAATGATGAACTAGCATTTAGTGAATTGTGTAGAATACTTAAAACAGGTGGGCAAATGTATTGGAGTGTTCCATCTCCTACATTATTAGAAGAAACTAAAATTGACGATCCTAAGAAGAATCATATGGGACATTATAGATGGTATGGTAACGATTTTATTAAGACTGTTGAGCATTGGTCTGATAAGTATAATGTAACTACAACAGCAATTTATGAAACAGATATTGTTACTAAATTTAAAGATTGTATTTTCCTTACAGAGAAGGAATAATTATAAGAGAGAAAAATGAGTATTGAAGAAAAGGTAATGAACTTAATATCAGAAGAATTAAGAATACCAAGAGAGAAAATCGAATTAACATCACATGTAGTCGACGACTTAAATTTTGACAGTTTAGATAATATTCAAATTGTTTTAGAAATAGAACAACTATTTGACATTGAAATCAGCGATGATGAAATAGATGATATATTAACTGTACAAAACATAGTAGATTACGTCAAAAATTACGCATAACTTCTTACTTGACTTTCTCACATCATAAGTGTATAATTAAGTCATGGATCACTATCAAACTTTAGGGGTATCTCCCCAGGCAGATACAAAGGAAATTAAAAGAGCCTTTCGTAAACTTGCGAGTAAACATCATCCTGACAAAGGTGGAGATGCAGATAAGTTCAAAGAATTACAACAAGCATACGAAGTATTAAGCGATCCACAAAAACGTCAGCAATACGATAATCCAAATCCATTTCAAAACGGCGACCCATTTAGTCAAGGTGGCTTTAACTTTAGGGGAGACTTTGGAGATGTATTCCAAGAAATATTTGGAGGAGGATTTAAACAAAGACAACCACAAAGAAATCCAGACGGAGTAGTTGATTTACATTTAGATTTGCATGAAGTATATCATGGCACAGAAAAAATGATTAACACAGGTTACGGCACATATAAAATTACTATTCCAGCAGGAACACATCATGGCACAAAGTTTAACATGCATGGCAAAGGACCTGTACAACATCAAGGACTACCACCCGGAGACTTAATAGTAAGATGCTTTATACATAATCCACCTGAATGGGATAGACGTAATGATGATTTGTATATTAGAGTACAAGTAGATTATTTAGAAGCAATGATTGGAACTGAAGTTAGAATAACACAACTAGATAATAAACAATTGGATATTAAAATACCTAAACTAACCAACCCTGGTTCTGAACTAAGATTACAAGGTAAAGGAATGCCTAATCCTAACAATGGAAGGGCAGGAAACCTTATAGTAGTAGTGGAAGTTGTGAGCCCTATGCTAACAGATGAGCAGATTTCAAGAATAAAAGAAATTAAAGACAGTAAAGAGTAAATATTAATATGGACGGAGTAGACAATATAATAGAATGTGCAATCGATTATGCTGAAGAAAGACAGCATGAGTACGTTACTGTAGAACACTTAATGATGTGTTTATTAGAAAGTCCTGAGATTGCAGAAATAGTTGATAACATTACTGGTGACAGAGAAGTTGCTATAAGTGATTTGAGAAACTACCTAGATGACAAACAGTTCAATGGACTTGTAGGTGAAACTCCTTGGGATGGTAAACCTAAGAAAACTACAAGTGTAGAACGTGTTATGCAACGAGCATTTGCACAGGTTATCTTTAGTGCAAGAGACCAAATAAATCCTGTTGATATATTTGTAAGTATCCTATCTGAAGATAAATCACATGCACAATATTACTGTGAATTAAATGGTATTACTAGATTAGCAGTAGTTGAATACATTACTAAACATTTTAAAGTAACAGAAAGTCTTAAAGAAGCAGAAGAGTTTTTAATTAACTTAAATGAAAGAGCGGCACAAAGCGAAATAGATCCTCTTATTGGTAGACAGGATGAAGTAGAAGATGTAGTACATATCCTTGCTAGACGTAAAAAGAATAATCCGTTACTAATAGGTGAGCCAGGTGTAGGTAAAACTGCAATAGCAGAAGGACTTGCATTAAAGATTGTTGAAGGACAAGTACCTAATGCGTTAAAAGAAAAAGTAGTTTACAGTTTAGACGTAGGTGGATTACTTGCAGGAACTAGATACAGAGGTGACTTTGAAGAAAGAATTAAAATAGTATTAGATAGTTTAGAAAAGAATAAAAATGTAATACTGTTCATAGATGAAATACATATGATAATGGGTGCCGGAAGTGCTGGTGGAAGTAGTGTAGACATTGCAAACTTAATGAAACCAATACTGGGTAGAGGTAAACTATTAACTATGGGTGCAACTACAAGTGATGAGTATAGCACACACTTTGAAAAAGACAGAGCATTAATGCGTAGATTTCAAAGAGTAGAAGTAGAGCCTACTGATGTAGAAACAACTACAGAAATTGTTAAAGGACTACAACCATATTTTGAAGAATTTCATCAAGTCAGTTACGAAGTTGACTTGTTAGAAAAAAGTGTCGACCTAGCACATAGATACATTAAGAACAAATACTTTCCAGACAAAGCAGTTGATGTTATGGATGCCGCTGGTGCCAAAACAAAACTCAGAGGAGAGCAAACAGTTGTAATGGATGATGTACTATCAGTAATTAGTAAAATGAGTAATATTGGTAAAGATGTAATTGACATTGATAGTACAGAAGGATATAAGAGTTTAGATAAAAGAATAAAAACAAAAGTGTTTGGGCAAGATGATGCAGTGGATCAAATTGTAGAAGCAATCCTTGTTAGTAAGTCTGGATTAAGAGAACCTAACAAGCCAATTGGATCATTCTTATTACTAGGACCTACAGGAACTGGTAAAACAGAAACAGCCAAACAATTAGCAGAACAATTAGAAAGCAAACTAATACGTTTTGATATGAGTGAGTATCAAGAAAGACATAGTGTTAGTAAATTAATTGGAGCACCTCCTGGTTACGTTGGACATGCCGAAGGTAAAATGGGTCAAGGTCAACTACTTTCAAGTGTTGAAGAGAATCCTAATTGCGTACTTCTATTAGATGAGGTTGAAAAAGCCGCACCAGAAGTACTACAGGTTTTATTACAAGTGATGGACGATGGACGATTAACAGGTGCTACAGGTAAAACAACAGATTTTACCAATGTAGTTTTACTCATGACAAGTAACCTAGGAGCCTCTGATGCTGAAAAACTAAAGATTGGTTTTGGTAAGAACACAAAAGAAAATGTTGATGTCAAAGCAGTACAAAGTTTCTTCACACCAGAGTTTAGAAATAGAATAGATTCTGTAATTAAGTTTAATAAGTTAAGCAAGGAAGTTGTAGAAAAAATTGTTAAACGATTAGAAGATGAAATCAACGAACAGTTAAAAGATAAAAACATGGTAATCAAACTAGATAAAGATGCTATTGCACACTTTGTGGATAATGGATATGAACCTACTATGGGTGCAAGACCTCTTAAAAGATTGTTTGAAGGCGACCTTAAAAAGCCTTTGAGTAAAAAAATATTGTTTGAAGATTTAAAAAATGTAACTGTACACGTTAAAATTGTTGAAGGGAATATAAACATTGAAACCACTGAACCAAAAGAAGAAGTATAAAGGCTTTCCACTTAGTGGTACACCTAAAGTTTTTTATGGCAAGTACCCATATAGAATAAAACTATCAGGTAATAATATTGTAAATCAAGAATGGGAACCTCATAGTGATAATAGTTATTACAATAGTCACTTCTATGAGATATTACACTTCTGCGATGACTATCCTAAAACTGTAAAACTTTTAAATGGTTACAGTAGATATGTTTACTTTCATTCTAAAAATACATTTGATATGTTTATAGGATTTTTTAAAGAACATATAGAATCAGTTGCAGGTCCTTTAAACAAACAGCATTGCAGTTATCTAGCAACTACAAACTTAGAAAACTATTGGGACTATAAGCAACATGTAATAAGAAGTGATAACTTCTTTGGCAAGTATGATACTAAACTAGTTATTAGATATCCATTAGGAAGGATCAGTAGATTTTATGGAGCAGTACATGGTACTTCAGAATATAAAGATACTTTAAAACACTTTAAGGACGTAGGGCAAACAGTAAAAGATACTGCTAACAATGAAGTAAGGCAGAATCAACGCATTATATATGTTAATAGTGAAGACTTAGATGATATAACTATGTTTTTGAAACTGAAATACAAGGACCCTATACAAAATATTGTTAGTGTATTGGTCGTTGAAAATGTCTAAAAGCGATAAATACAAGTATGAGCATCAATAGAAAATCAGTTTTAATGCAGAGTGCAACAGGCTCTACAATGTCTTTGACTACAAGCAATGTAGAAGGAGACAGTTATTATGGATATTCAGATGGTATCCATACCATAGCAATATCATATAATTCATTTAAAGGTAGAGTACACGTTCAAGGTACTTTGGCATTAACACCCACAGACGCAGACTTCTTTGATATCCAAGTATCAGGAGGACTTACTCCTGCAGGAGGCGGTTACAAGCAATTCCCAACATCAGGTACTACAGGTTTTACAGGAGTAGAAGCATATACTATTACAGGTAACTTTACATACCTTAGGGTAAAAGTAGATAGAAGTTACTTAGGTGACGGCACCACATACGATTCTACGTATGGTGCTATAAATTATATCAGATTATCAGCATAATTTAAAAATATTTTGTTTACATACCCAAGTCACGATTTCTAAACTCAGTTAAGTTAGCCAAAAACGATAAATACTGTTTATAACATAGGATTTATCGAATGGCAATTAGTTCAAATGAAACAGTATCTTTTAACTTAGATAATGTTACAGACAATCAAATACTCGTATATGATGCCGCAACTGGTTCATTTAAGAATGAAACATCGGCAGTTAGTGCCAATGCTAATGTAACTGGACAAGGTAGAAACGTAGGCTCACAAGGTGTTGGTCTTTACAAACAAAATGACGGGTCATATTTAGAATTTTATAAACTGCAATCAGGTGCTAACACCACACTGACTTTAACAGACAACGTATTGTTTATAGATGCAGTAGTTGGTTCTGGTTCAACAGCATTTGGTAGTGCTAATGCTAACACAGTTGCAGTACATGATGCCAACGGTAATGTCCTAAACGGATCAGACAGTTTAACATTTGACGGAACAACATTTAGTTTCTTAGGTTCAAGTAATAATGTAACAGTGGCAGATGGATTAGTTACATCTAATAATTTAGTTACAACAAACTTAACTTTTGCAGGCGTAACATTGCCTACAACAGATGGTACTGCAAATCAAATTTTAGTTACTAATGGTGCTAATGTAGTAAGTTGGACAAATCAACAAGACATTACAGTTAAAACAGATAATACAGCCTTTAATGCTCACGTGGCACAAGCAATGGTTACCACAGCCAGTAATGCTCCAGCATTAGATAACACATATGATTTAGGTAATTCAACAAACAAATACAATGAAGTGTTCAGCACATACTTTAGGGGTACGGCTGACCTGGCAGTAAATGCCACAAACTTAGGCTCACAACCTGCGGCTAATTACAGATTAGCAACAGATTCATTTACTAAAGCAGAAGTAAATGCCTTAATAGCCAATGTGGATACTGCTAATACTAGCGGACTATTAGGTAATATATCAGGAACAAATGGTACTACTAGTTTTGTTCAACCAACTGGTGCAGTAGATATTAGAGGTGATGGTAACATCACAGTTGGTGTAGATACTGCTAATAAAAGATTTAACATAGGACTTAATGCTAGTGATATTGCCACTAGAGCATTTAAAACATTTGCAGTTTCAGGACAAGACAATATAACTGCAGATACATCTAGCGATACAATAACATTTGTTGCTGGTTCTGGAATGACTATTGGAACTAATGCGGCAGGTGATAGTATTACATTTGCAAGTTCCGGAGGCGGGGGTAGTAGTAACCTAACAGGGCTATCAGATACTCCAGCAAACTATACAGGAGCGGCAGGAAAATATCTTAAAGTAAATTCAAGTGCAAATGCAATAGAGTTTGATACTTTAAGTTTAACAGATTTAGGCATCAGTGATGGTACTACTGACCAAGTACTAAAAACAGATGGTGCAGGTAACTTCAGTTTTACAAACCAAACTGGAGGGTCAACACAAACTTTAACTTGGAATGCAGGAACTTATTCCTTAGGTATTTCAAGTGGTAATAATATTGATTTAAGTGCATTGGCACAAGACATATCACTAAGTGGTAATGTTATAAGCCTTGCAGGACAAACAGGTAATGTAGATTTAACAAGCACACTGGCAGGCGTGGCAGGTAATTATGGTGACAGTAATGTTGCAACATACCTAACTAATAACTCATATGCTACACAGACTTATGTTAATACAGCAAATACAAATGTTGTAGCATACGTTGATAACCAAGTTACATTACTTAAAGGCGGAGCCAATGTCAACTTAGACAGTTTGGCTGAAGTTGCCAATGCTTTAAATAACAGTAATACACAACTATCAACAGTTGCATTTACTGGTAATCATAGTGATATACAAAGCAGACCTACTATAGCATTAAGTGGTAGTGACCTAACATACGATGGTACTACATTAGATTTAAGTGGCTTGGGTGCTACAGGTCCACAAGGACCAGCAGGTAATACTGGAGCAACAGGATCTCAAGGTGCAACAGGACCTCAAGGTACTGCTGGTGTAGGAATTACAAGTGTAAGTTTAGCAGGTAGTGGTAACTTAACATTAAACTATTCTAATAGTTCAGCACAAGATGTTGGTAATATTAAAGGACCACAAGGTGATACAGGACCAGCAGGTGGCGGAGCGGCACTAACAGACTTCAGTGTAACTACAGCAAGTGCAAGTGGATCAGGATCATTAGCATACAACAGTGGCTCAGGTGTATATACATTCACACCACCAGACTTGAGTTCATTTATTACAAGTGAAACAGATAGCCAAGACTTAACAATATCAGGTAACGTAATAAGTTTAACAGGACAATCAGGTAATGTTGACTTAACAAGTATTCTAGGTAGTACTGATATAGTTTCAGATACATCTCCACAACTAGGTGGCGACTTAGATGTAAACGGAAAAGATATTGTAACTACAAGTAATGGCAATATAGATTTAGATCCTAATGGATCAGGTAAAGTGGTATTCAAAGGTAATGCTACTAGAGGGGCAGGTCAATTCGTACTTAACTGTGAAAATAATTCACATGGTATTACATTAAAAGGACCTCCACATAGTGCGGCGGCAAGTTACACATTAACATTACCAAACGATGATGGTAGTGCAGACCAAGTATTAAAAACAGATGGTTCTGGTGTATTAAGTTGGACTAATAATTCAGGCGGTGGTGCAAGTGCATTAAATGATTTATCAGATGTTTCTACATCAGGTGCGGCATCAGGACAAGTATTAAAATATAATGGTAGTAGTTGGGCACCATCGGCAGACAACACTGGCGGTGGCGGTAGTTCGTCCTTTGAATATTTCAAACTATATTACACTTCTGCAGGAGCAATAGACACAACACAAGGCTCAGGTGGTTATAGTGATAAGAGTACTAATGTAGGTAACGTTACTATAAACAATGCGGCATCAAACAGTTGTGAAGTCATTGTAGACTTCGGGGGCAACTATAACTTCCCTCCAGTAGCCATAACAGCATATGGCTTCAGTCAGTCCACATCGGAGTATTTGATTAAAGGGCAGAGTGCAAGTGTAAACAATACTACTTTAAAACTAGCAGGTAGTGGTTCACCACATGGATCATTAGGAACTAGTAACGTAACACTATCATTAACAAGAAGTGAGACAGGATCAAGTAGTGGTTTTGGACAAACAACTCATGCTTGGATTTACTTCTCGATGGGGTCTTAATAAATGGCTGATACTATTTTTAATAAAACTGCTGATTCAACATTAGACGTTTACAAACCAGCAAAGGTATTACAAATATCTTTTACTTCAGCGACTGGATATAAAAACTGGACCCACAATGATGGAGAAGGTGATCCTTGGTGGAGTGGCGGTGGCTCAGCAAAACCTTTTCAATATACAATAACTTTTACTGTTACTGAGTATGCACATGGTTCTCATAAGACTAGAGAAAGCAGAAAATATAATGGCATGGATGTAAGTGTAGGTGATTGGATAGCAGGCTCCCAGGATGGAAAATGTTTACAAATAGTAAGTGTAACCAGTAAGAGCTCAACATCAGTAACAGTAATTGCAGAAGATGTAGACAGATATAATGCATTTAGAAGTAGTTCAGGTTCACCAATATTTGCTGTTCCAGGTACAGGTGTATTGTTTACATTGAATGGAGAAGGCAAACCTATGATAGATCCTTTGCCAGCAAGTTTAGTTAGTACAGATTTTTATCCAAACATTGTAAGTAGATTTGAATACTTAAATCCTGCAGAACATTTTAGATTCACAAAAGATGCACATGGTTTTGCTAAAGGAGATGTTGTAGCAATTACTAGTGCAGGTGTATTAGTAAAAGCAAATGCAAGTACGATTAGTAGAACAGTAGGTGTTGTTAGTTATACAGGACCAGGACCTAATCAATTCAAAGTAAAACCACAAAACCAAATTATAGATTTCAATCCTGCTTTACCAGGAACACAAGGACAATTCATATATGCAGATTCAGATGGAGATTTAACTACAACTGACACAGGCAAAATATTATTTTTAAAATTAAAAGATGCTGTGAGTACTGTAGCAACAGGTAATATTTCTAATGCTACTACAACTCAAAATAATGTACTAGAAATTAATAGTACCAATGTTACATTAAGCACAGGAACAAGTATAGCAAATGCAGTTACAGATATAAATGGTACTGCAAATACATTTGTAACAGCCACAGAAGCCGCTGTACCCACAACTGCTACATCAGATACTAGTGATTACAGTTATGGATTATTAGGTGGATACATTCCATTTAGTGGAAACATTACAACAGGTAGTGGAACATACCTTGCTAATGTTACATCAAGTCCAAGTGGTAATGCACAATATGGAGCCGGTATTGCAAACAATACAGACATTAAGAATGTATTAGATGCATTAAGTATTCCTAACTTCAGTACAGAAATATTAGGAGATGGTAGACTAGCACTTTCAGAATCAAATGGTAATGCTATTACTATTGTTAATGTAACTAACGATGCAAACAGTAATGTTCCATTTGCCGGAGATGCCAGTGTAACTGGATTGCCTACAAGTACAAATGCAAGTACAGGAAAGAATTTAAGACTTACTAGAACTGATGGTGGACCTATTGACTTAGAAGATAAAACAGGAACACCTAGTACAGACTTTGGTATTACAAGTGTACACAATGGACAATTTCCTTTAGGACTTTATATTGAACATGGTGTTAAAAGTTCAGGTACAACCATTGTTGCAAACATATCAGCCAGAGATGCATTAAGTCCACAAGCAGGAGACCTTGCTTATGTTACTGATGCTGGCGATGGCGAGTGGGCATTGTATTTGTATGATGGAAGTGCATGGAGTGAACTTGGTAACCAAGATAGTGCTAATACAGATGCACAAACATTGACGCACACATTTGATACTCCGGGCGGAGGCTTTGGTGGAGTTGAAACTGTGACACTAGGAAATGTATCTCCTGGTGCAAGAATTATAGAAGTAAGTGTAAATGTCACAAACCCTGTAACTAATTACTCAGGCAACGTTGCACCTACAGTAGATATTGGTGACCAAACAGATATAGATGCTTATATGACTGGTGACCTAAGTGACCTTTCATCCAGTGGTACATACTTTACCAATCCAGATTATGTTTACCCTTCAAGTAGTTCCAACGACTTAAACATAAGAGCAAAGTTCTCACACCGTAGTGCTACACTAGGCGATGTCACAGTCAGTGTAACTTATGTATAAGCCTGTCTATCCACAAAAATAAGATAAATATCACAGTAGAAAACGTTTTTTTTACATTTCTAATTAGAAGAGAAGAAATCCTATAGGAGTAACAGAATGGCAAATATTAAAAACTTTGGGATCAAAGGTGTAGCCGGTGATATTCAAATGGGTAAAGGTGGAGGCTTCGTAGTTTACGATGGTTCCAATAACAAATTCCAATTTAAAGACAGCGGTTCAGCATTAGAAGATGTTGAATTTGCAACAGTCCAAGCAGGAACTTGGGCTGGTACGGCAATTGGAGTTACTAAAGGTGGTACAGGACTAACGTCTGTAGCCGCTGATAAAGTCCTTTACACAACCGGTGCAAACACATTTGGTGCTACAGATATAACAGCAACAGGCATATCTTTATTAGGTAGTGCTGATGCTAGTGCGGCTAGAACAACTCTTGGACTAGGAACAATTTCAACACAAGCGGCAAACTCAGTAAACATTGATGGTGGAGCCATTGACGGCGCAGTCATTGGTGCCAACTCAGCGGCGGCTGGTACATTTACAACTATTAATGCTTCAGGTACAATCACTGGTAACTTAACTGGTGACGTAACTGGTTCTGCTGATACATTGACAACTGCCAGAACATTATCCTTTACCGGCGACGCAACTGGTTCAGGATCATTTGATGGTAGTGCAAACTTGGCAACTGGATTAACACTAGCGGCTTCAGGCGTAAGTGCAGGAAGTTATGGTAGTAGTAGTGCTATACCAGTAATCACAGTAAATGCAAAAGGCTTGATAACAAGTGTAACTACAGCAACAACTAGTTCAACTTTAACAATTGGTGCAGACAGTGGGTCTGACGATACTGTTACAGTTGGTACTGACACATTAAATTTTGCAGGTACAAGTAATGAAATTGAAACAACAGTAAGCGATAACACAATCACTATTGGATTACCTAATGACGTAACAGTTGGAAACAATTTAAGTGTTACAGGTAGTTTCTTATCAGACGACATAACAGCGGCAACGGTAAGTGTAAGTGGTGATGCAATTATCACAGGAAACTTAACAGTTCAGGGTACACAGACAACAGTTAATTCAACAACAGTTGAAACAGCAGATGCCATATTCAGAGTCAATAGTGCCGGTGCAAACACCGATGCTGGTTTTGAAGCAAACGCAAACGGTACAATTAAACAGATCCTTTATAAAGCGGCAACAAGTAAATGGGACTTTGGTTCTGAAAACATAGTTGCAGATAGATTTGAAGGTGCTGTCACAGGTGCTGTCACAGGAACAGTTAGTAGTATTGCTAACCATGATACAGATACACTAAGTGAAGGTTCAAGTAACCTTTATCACAC
>MDSV01015367.1_pt1 | contig 12625 bp, 21 predicted proteins | sample 810851 | NCBI WGS metagenome assembly MDSV01 (sample SAMN05326640, study PRJNA326480) | marine metagenome | isolation source: seawater | place: Atlantic Ocean: North East | collected 2012
CTACAATGGATTGGATGGAACAGGAACAAGAAAGAGGAATAACAATTACTTCTGCAGCAACAACTTGTTTTTGGAATGATCATAGAATAAATATTATTGATACACCTGGACATGTTGATTTTACCATAGAAGTTGAAAGATCTTTAAAAGTTTTAGATGGTGCAGTTGCAGTGTTTGATGGTGTAGCGGGTGTTGAACCTCAATCTGAGACAGTTTGGAGACAAGCGGACAAATATAAAGTTCCAAGAATTTGTTTTGTAAATAAACTAGACAGAACTGGAGCTGATTTTTTTAGATGTGTTGATATGATTAAAGAGAGACTTGGAGCAAAACCTCTCGTTATGCAAGTACCAATAGGCATTGAATCGTCTCTTCAAGGAGTTGTGGATCTTATAAAAATGAAAGCTATTGTTTGGAAAAATGAAGATTTGGGCGCAGCATGGGAAGAAAAAGATATCCCAGAAGAATTAAAAGAAAATTGTAAGAAATACCATCAAGAACTTGTTGAAACAGCAGTCGAACAAGATGAAAAGTTAATGGAATCATACCTAAATGGAGAAGAAATAAGTGAAGAAAACTTAATAAAATGTGTTCGAAAAGGATGCTTAAGCTTTAGTTTTGTTCCAGTTTTAACTGGTTCTGCATTTAAAAATAAAGGGGTTCAACCATTGTTAGACGCTGTAGTAAACTATTTACCAAGCCCAAATGATATAGGTTCAATTAAAGGAACAAAGCTTGGATCAAATGATGAAATCGAAATGAAATTTGATGATAATGCACCATTTTCAGCTTTAGCATTCAAGGTAGCCAATGATCCTTTTGTAGGTAGTTTAACTTTTATTAGAATTTATTCAGGTACAGTAAAATCTGGAACAGGAATTTACAATACATCAAAAGATAAAGAAGAAAGAGTCGGTAGAATGCTTCTAATGCACGCTAATTCAAGAGAAGATATTAAAGAAGCTAATACTGGAGATATAGTGGCATTAGCGGGTCTAAAAAATACTATAACAGGACATACGTTAGCAGATAAAGAAAATCCTGTTTTATTAGAACCTATGGAGTTTCCAGATCCTGTAATTGAAATTGCAGTAGAGCCAAAAACAAAAGCAGACCAAGAAAAAATGGGAGAGGCTTTGGGCAGATTAGCTAAAGAGGACCCATCATTTAGAGTTACTTCTGACGAAGAGTCGGGCCAAACAATCATAAAAGGCATGGGTGAGCTACATTTAGATATTATAGTTGATAGAATGAAAAGAGAATTTAAAGTTGAAGCCAATGTTGGTGCGCCACAAGTTGCTTATAGAGAAACAATTCTTAATCCCGCTGAATTTGATTATACGCATAAAAAACAAAGCGGAGGTGCAGGACAATTTGCTAGAGTAAAATTATCAGTAGAACCTTTGGAACCTGGCAAAGGAAGAGAAATTGAAAGTAAGATTAAAGGTGGGGCCATACCTAAAGAATTTATACCTGGTGTCGAAAAAGGAGTCGAAACAATTGCTGATGGAGGAATATTAGCAGGCTTTCCCTTAATAGATTATAAAGTAACAATATTAGATGGTTTACATCATGATGTAGACTCAAGTGTCCTTGCTTTTGAACTTGCTTCTAGACAATGTTTTAAAGAAGTATGTTCAAGAGGAACTTTAAAATTATTAGAACCAATTATGAGAGTTGAGGTAGTAACCCCAGAAGATTATATGGGAGATGTTATTGGCGACTTAAACAGCAGAAGAGGACAAATTAATACACAAGAACAAAGAGGAAATGCAACTGTAATAACTGCGATGGTGCCACTGGCAAATATGTTTGGTTACATAAATAGTTTAAGGTCTATGTCACAAGGAAGGGCACAATACTCAATGTTTTTTGATCATTATGATAAAGTTCCTCAAAATGTTCAAGATGAAGTTACAAAAAAAACAGGTTAAAAAATGGAAAAACAAAATATAAGAATTAAACTTAGAGCTTATGATAACAAAGTTCTAGACCAATCAACTGAAGAAATTGTTAATACTGTTAAAAGAACAGGAGCAAACATAAAAGGTCCAATACCACTTCCAACAAAAATTGAAAGATACACCGTTTTAAGATCACCGCACATAGACAAAAAAAGTAGAGAACAATTTGAAACTAGAACGCATAAAAGATTAATTGATATAATAGAACCAACTCCAGCTACAGTAGAAGCTTTAATGAAGTTAGACCTTGCATCAGGAGTTGATGTGGAGATTAAAATTTAATGTCAGAAATAGCTTTAATTGGAAAAAAAATTGGAATGTCTAGGGAATTTTATAAAACGGGGCAGTCGGTACCAGTAACTGTATTAAGAATGGAAACTGGCAGAATAATACAAATAATAGATAAAGAAAAAAGAGGTTATCTAGCTGTTCAAGTAGGTTTTGGTAAAATTAAAAATTCAAAATTAAATAAATCTCAAAAAGGTTATTATTCAAAAAAGAATACAGAACCTAAAAAAATATTGAAAGAATTTAGAGTAAAAAATATAGATGAGTATAAAGAAGGAAACGAATTTGGTTTAGAAATTTTTAAAGATGTAAAATTTGTAGATGTAAAATCTAAAACAATAGGAAAAGGTTTTGCTGGAGCCATGAAAAGACATAATTTTTCTGGTTTAAGGGCATCTCATGGCGTTTCAATATCTCATAGAGCTCATGGATCAACTGGACAAAACCAAGATCCCGGAAAGGTTTTCAAAGGAAAAAAAATGGCTGGCCACATGGGTGATAAAATAAGAACAATACAAAATATTGAAATTATAAAAACAGATAAAGATAATAGTTTGATATATTTGAAAGGATCAATACCAGGCTCAAAAAATACTGAAGTTACAGTTAAAAAAGCAATAAAAAATATAAGAAAACTAACAATAAATGAAAAAATTGAAATTTTAGAAAAACAAAAAAAAATACCTGATAAAAAGAAAAAGTAAATGAAAATAGAAAAAACAAATATCGAAGGCAAAAAAAACTCAATAGAAGTTATGGATAAAATTTTTGCTACTAGAGTAAATAAAAAACTTGTTAGTAATGTAATATATATAACAAATGCAAATTACAAAGGAAGAAAAGCAAAAACAAAACAACAAAATGAAATTAAAGGATCTACTTCAAAAATATATGCTCAAAAAGGAACTGGTAATGCTAGACACGCAAGTCGAAAAGCTCCAATATTTGTAGGCGGCGGTGTTGCCCATGGTCCCAAAGGTGAATCTAATTACAAAAAAAGAAAGCTTAATAAAGGTGAAAAAAAACTAAGTATTGCTTCTATTATGACAGAAAAAAATAAAAACAATAATTTAATAATCTTTGAAGATTTTGAAAATAAAATTTCTAAAACTAAAGAAATGAATAAAATTTTAATAAAGTTTGAAGCAACAAACTCTATATTTGTTGTTGATAAAAAATCAATGGAAAATATCTACAAGTCTACTAAAAATATACCTAATGTTAAAATTACTGACACAAATCATTTTAGCGCTTTTGATTTAGCAAAGTATAAAAAAGTAGTATTAACCGAATCATCAGTTAAAGAACTAGAAAAGAGATATACATAATGAATAAAATTCATTTATACGATAAAATATTATCGCCAGTTGTTACTGAAAAATCTACAAATATTTCTGAACAAAATAAAATTATTTTTAAAGTACCTGCAAAAGCTAATAAAAAAAATCTTAAAACAAGTATAGAAAAAATTTTTAAAGTTAATGTTACTAAAATTAATATTATTAATAAAAAAAATAGAATTAAAATAACTAGAGGAAAGAAAATTAAAGTTAAAGGTTTTAAAAAAGCAATTATAACATTAAAAAAAGGTCAAAATATTGATCTAACCACAGGTATATAAAGCATGGCATTAAAAACATTCAAAGCATATACTAAAAGTTCAAGAGGTACTGTTTTAACAAGTAGAGATGGATTGTGGAAAGGAAAGCCTTATAAACCATTAACATCAGCTAACAATTCCGCTAAAGGAAGAAATAGTTATGGAAGAATTACTTCACGTAATCATGGGGGTGGCCACAAACATAAATATAGACATGTTGATTTTTACAGGAAAAAATTTGATTTAGCTGCTGAAGTAGAACGAATTGAATATGATCCTAATAGATCTTGTCATATAATGCTTGTAAAATTTGAAGATGGAGAAAAATTTTATTATTTAGCACCTCAAGACATAAAAATAGGCGAAAAAGTTCAAAATGGACCAAATTCTGAAATAAAATTGGGTAATTGTTTGCCATTAAAAGATATTCCAGTTGGAATTAATATTCATAATGTAGAATTAAATCCTGGCGGAGGTGGTAAAATAGCAAGATCTGCTGGAACTTCAGTATCAATTTCAGGAATTGATGGAAATTATTCAATTGTAAAAATGATCTCAGGCGAAGTTAGAAAAATAGATTCAAGATCTTTAGCTACAATAGGAGTGCTATCAAACCCTGATCAGAAAAATATTAAAATTGGTAAAGCTGGAAGATCAAGGTGGTTAGGTAGACGTCCCCATACGAGAGGTGTGGTTAAAAACCCGGTTGATCATCCACATGGTGGGGGTGAAGGTAAGTCTGCAGGTGGAAGGCACCCCGTGTCACCAACAGGACAATCTGCTAAAGGATTGAAAACAAGAGACAATAAAAGAACAGATAAATATATAATAAGAAGAAGAAAGAAGAAAAGAGCATAAATTATGGCTAGATCAGTTTGGAAAGGACCTTTTGTAGAAGAGCATTTAATTAAAAAAGTTGAAAAAATTAAAAACGATCCAAATAGAAAACCAATAAAAACTTGGTCAAGAAAATCAACTATAATTCCAGATTTTGTAGGTTTTAGTTTTCTTATTTATAATGGAAAGAAATTTATACCAATAACAATTTCTGAGGATATGGTGGGGCATAAATTTGGAGAATTTGCTCCTACAAGGCAATTTTTTGGTCATACACCAGCAGATAAGAAAGCAAAAGTTGAAGGTGGCACAAAAGGAGATGCTAAAAAGTAAAATGAATTTAAAAAAAAAAGTAACTGAAGAAAAAATAGTTAAATCAGTAAATAAAAATGTAAGATCTAGTACTAGAAAACTTAAAACTATATTGAAATCAATAGTAGGAAAAAAAGTTGATATAGCAATTAAAAATTTATCATTTTCAGATAAGAGAATTTCAAAAGATGTTAAAAAAACTATATCATCAGCAGTTGCGAATGCAGAAAATAATTATCAATATGATATAGATAACTTAATAGTTAAAGAAGCTTATTGTGGAAAACAAGTAGTTATGAAAAGATTTAGACCGAGAGCCAAAGGTAGAGCTGCTGCAATTTTAAAACCATATTCTAACGTAACAATAATATTAACAGAAACAACAAAACAAAAGGAAAACCATGGGTCAAAAAGTTAATCCAGTAGGATTAAGATTGGGAATTAATAGAGGATGGGATTCCGTTTGGTATGCTAAAAAAAAAGAATTTGGAAACTATTTAATAGAAGATTATAGAATTAGAGACTTTATTAAAAAAAATGTAATTAATTCAGGTGTATCTAAAGTAATGATAGAAAGAACTAGTAAGAAATGTTTTGTGACAATCTATACTTCTAGACCAGGATTTGTAATTGGAAAAAAAGGTAGTGATATAGAGAAAATTAAGGGTAAACTTTCAAAATTAACTTCAAATGAAGTTGTCTTAAATATTAAAGAGGTTAAAAAACCTGAAACCAACAGTTACCTGGTAGCAGAAAATATAGCCCAACAATTAGTAAAAAGAATATCATATAGAAGAGCAATGAAAAGAGCTATGCAATCTGCGTTAAGATTGGGAGCAAAAGGTATTAAAGTTTCTATAAGTGGAAGATTAGGTGGAAATGAAATTGCTAGAACAGAATGGCTTAGAGACGGAAGTATTCCATCTCATACATTAAGAGCGGATATAGATTACGCTGAAGCAGAGGCTTTAACTACTTACGGTATTATTGGAATTAAAGTGTGGATTTATAAAGGTGAGATTTTTACAAGAGAGTTTAGCCAAGAAAGAAATAAAAAATAATTATGCTACAACCAACAAGAACAAAATTTAGAAAAGCACACAAAGGAAGAATTCATGGAAATGCTTCTAGATGTAATAATATGAATTATGGTGCCTATGGATTAAAAGCTATTCAACCGGAAAGAATTATTTCAAGGCAAATCGAAGCTGCTCGTGTAGCTTTAACGAGGCATATGAAAAGGCAAGGACGAGTTTGGACAAGAATGTTTCCAAATATACCTGTTTCAAAAAAACCTACAGAAGTTAGAATGGGAAAAGGAAAAGGATCTCCTGAATTTTGGGCATGTAGAGTTAAACCGGGGAGAATATTATTTGAAGTAGATGGAGTAACGGAACATGTTGCCAAAGAAGCATTATACAAAGCTTCTGCTAAATTACCAATTAAATGTAAGTTTATAAAAAGAGTTTAATAATGAAAAAAAAAGAAATTAATAAATTAACTAAAGAACAGTCGATAAAAGAATTTGATAAAATGAAAAAAGATTTATTTAATATAAGATTTCAAAAAATTAATGGCCAAGTTAAAAACCCGGCTAAAATAAATGAAACAAAACGTAATATAGCTAGATTAAAAACACTAATAGGAAGAAAAAATGCCTAAGAAAATATTAAATGGAGTGGTTATAAGTGACAAACCTAATAAAACTATCACTGTTTTAGTAGAAAGAAAATATCAACACCCAGTTTTAAAGAAAGTAATAAAGGCAAAGAAAAAATATAGTGTACATGATGAAAACAACAATTTTAAGAATGGAGACAAGGTTTCAATTAGGGAGTGCAAACCTTTTTCGAAATCTAAGAAATTTGAAGTAATTGGAGACATGAAGTGATTCAAGTTCAAACAGAATTATTTGTAGCTGACAATACAGGAGCAAAAAAAATAGAGTGCATCAAAGTTCTTGGTGGATCAAAAAGAAGATATGCAAGTATTGGGGATACAATTGTTGTTGCGATAAAAGAAGCAATACCTAGAGGAAAGGTAAAAAAGGGATCTGTTCATAAAGCTGTAGTAGTGAGAGTAAAAAAAGGAATTCATAGAAATGACGGTTCAAAAGTGAGATTTGATAATAACGCCGCTGTATTGACAGACGATAAGGGTGAACCAATAGGAACTAGAATATTTGGTCCAGTAACTCGAGAATTAAGAAATAAAGGTCAAATGAAAATTATATCATTGGCCCCAGAGGTATTATAAATGATTAAAAAGGGCATAAAAGTAAAAATTATATCTGGAAAAGATAAAAAAAAAGATGGTGAAGTAATCGAGATTGATAGAAAAAAAAATAGAGCAAAAGTAAAAGGTATTAACATGGTTAAAAAACATATAAAAACAACAAAAGAAAAAAAAGGTGGAATAATTTCCAAAGAAAATTTTATACATCTTTCAAACCTTGTAATTTTCAAAGACTTAAAAGAAAAAAATAAAGAAACCAAAAAATAATGCAACCAAGACTTAAAGAAACGATTACAAAAGAAATACAACCATTATTAAAAGATAAGTTTGGTTATAAAAATTTATATATGGGGCCAAAAATATATAAAGTTGTGCTGAATATGGGTTTAGGATTAGATGGAAATGATAGTAAAATTTTAAAATCTTGTGAAGAAGATTTAGCAAAAATTGCAGGACAAAATCCAGTAATAACAAAATTTAAAAAATCAATAGCAAATTTTAAAACTAGAAAAAACACAAATTCTGGTCTTAAAGTAACACTTAGAAAAAATAAAATGTACGAATTTTTAGATCGACTAATAAACATTGCTTTACCAAGAATTAAGGACTTTAGGGGTTTAAATCCTAATAGTTTTGATAAGTTTGGTAATTATACATTTGGCATAAAAGAGCATATTGTTTTTCCAGAAGTCAATTTTGATAAAGTTGATAAAATCAGGGGCCTGGATATAACAATTTCAATCAAAACAAAAAATAAAGAGCATAGTTTTGAATTGCTAAAAAAAATAAATTTTCCATTTTTAGAAAGAAGAGGTAGTTAATGGCTAAACTTAGTGCGATAAATAAAAATAACAAAAGAATTATGATGTCAAATAAATTTTATAAAAGAAGAAAAAATTTAAAAAAAATAATTATGAATAAACAATTACCTTTAGAAGAAAGATTTAAGGCACAACAAAAACTATCAAAAATGCCAAGAAATTCTGCAAAAAACAGAATTATGAATAGATGTCAAATTACAGGTAGACCTCATGGGGTTTATAGAAAATTAAAAATATCAAGAATAGCTCTAAGACAATTAGGTCTAGAGGGAAAAATTCCTGGTATGGTTAAATCAAGTTGGTAGAAAGGAATATATGAGTTTAAGTGATCCAATTGGAGATATGTTAGCTAGAATAAAAAATTCTCAAATGAGAAATCATAAAAAAGTAAGCTTACCTTCATCAAAGTTTAAAATAAAACTTGCTGAGGTTTTAAAAATGGAAGGCTATATAATTGATTATAAAATCACAGAAGATCAAAAACCAATTCTTGAAATAAATTTAAAATATCATTCAGGAAATCCAGTAATAAGTTCTATTGAAAGAATATCTAAACCAGGTAGAAGAATTTTTTCTAGTGCTGAAAGTTTACCAAAAATAAATAATGGTCTTGGTATAGCAATAGTATCAACACCAAAAGGTGTAATGACTGATATAGATGCAAGAAAACAAAATATAGGTGGCGAAATAATTTGTAAGGTATTTTAATGTCGAAAATTGGTAAAATAAATATAGATATTCCCGAAAAAGTTAAAGTAATATTAACTGGTAATAAAATTAACATTGAGGGACCTTTAGGGAAAAAATCATTAAATATTGATATTGATATGTTTGATCTATTAATTAATGATGGAAAGGATATATCTATTAAACCAAAAAAAATAAATCAAGATACAAAGAGATTATGGGGAATGAATAGAAGCTTACTTAATAACGCGATAGTAGGTGCAAGTAAAGGATATGAAAAAATCCTTGAATTATCAGGAGTAGGTTTTAGAGCCGCCTTAAAAGGTAAACAGTTAAATCTTCAGCTAGGTTTTAGCCATGATATTAATTTTGATATACCAGAAGGGATCAAAATAACTGTAGAAAAACAGACTATTGTTAAGATATCAGGTTTTGATAAGCAACAAGTTGGAATGATATCATCTCAAATAAAAAGCATTAGACCTCCAGAGCCTTATAAAGGCAAAGGTATAAAGGAACAGGGTCAATATATATTACGAAAAGAAGGAAAGAAAAAGTAATGACACTATCGACATTAGAAAGAAAAAAAAATAGAGTTAGAAATAAACTTAAAAAAGCATCAAATGGAATGAGATACAGATTAAGTGTATCAAGATCATCAAAAAATATTAGCGCACAAATTATTGATGATGAAAAGAAAATAACGCTTATATCTTCTTCTTCGTTGAGTAAAGAGATCAAATCACAAAATAAAAAAAAAGCAGAATTGTCAACTATTGTAGCTGAATTGTTAGCGTCAAGAGCCAAAGAAAAAAATATTACTAAAATTTATTTTGATAGAGGTGTTTATAAGTATCATGGTAGAGTGAAAATATTTGCTGAAACACTTAGAAAAAATGGATTAGAATTTTAATTTATGGAAAATAATAATACAGACCTCTTAGAAAAACTAGTTCACATCAATAGAATCACTAAAGTAGTTAAGGGTGGTAGACGTTTTGGTTTTTCAGCTCTAGTAGTTGTCGGGAATCAAAATGGTAAAATAGGAATAGCTCATGCAAAAGCAAAGCAAGTTCCAGATGCTATTAAGAAAGCAAATGAATTAGCAAGAAGAAACATGATACAAGTACCTTTAAGAGAAGGAAGAACAATACATCATGATATTTATGGTAAAGATGGAGCTGGAAAAATTAAGCTACGTGCTGCACCAAAAGGAACTGGAATTATAGCTGGTGGACCAGTTCGTTCCGTATGCGAAGTATTAGGAATAAAAGATATAGTAGCAAAATCATTAGGAACTGCTAATCCTCATAATGTTATAAGAGCATGCATGAAGGCTTTATCAAAACAAAATTCACCCAAAAATATTTCTCATATAAGAAACAAAAAAATATCAGAAATAATTGAAAAAAGAGGATAATGACTAATTTAAATAATTTATCACAAATTAAAAAAAAAAAAATTAGAGTGGGCAGAGGAATAGGATCAGGTAAAGGAAAAACTTCCGGTAGAGGTATAAAAGGCCAAAAATCAAGATCTGGAGTTGCTATTAAAAGTTTTGAAGGTGGACAAATGCCTTTATATAGAAGACTGCCTAAAAGAGGATTTAACCCAATTAAGAAAGTTAAAATTGCAAAAATAAACATTGAAAAAATACAAAGACTTTTAGAAAAAAAAATATTAAAAAATGATGAAAAAATAAGTTTAGAGAACTTAAAAAAAAAAGATGTAATAGATAAATCATATAAAAAATATAAAATATTAGGAAATGGTGATATTAATATTAAAATAGATATTGAGGCAGATTTTTCATCAAAATCAGCTAAAGAAAAGATTGAAAAAGTTGGTGGAAGCTTATCTCTAAAAAAAAATTGATCAATGAGTGAATTATCTCAAACTAACGATCTAAGAAATCGAATTTTATTTACAATTTTTATTTTATCAATTTATAGATTGGGTACTTTTGTTCCTTTACCCGGCATAGACCCCGAACAACTGCAAATAATGATGCAAAGCAATCAAAAAGGATTACTTGGTATGTTTAATGTATTTGCTGGCGGCGCTGTAAGTAGAATGGCTATTTTTGCATTAGGTATAATGCCATATATTTCATCATCTATTATTGTGCAATTATTAACTGGTACTTCTGATTATTTTAAAAATTTAAAAGCCCAAGGTGAAGTTGGAAGACAAAAAATTACACAAATAACCAGATATGGAACTGTTCTATTGGCTATAGTGCAAGGTTATGGTTTGTCTGTGGGATTAGAATCCTCAGCAAACTTAGTTATTAATCCTGGTTTATTTTTTAAGATATCAACAGTTACAACAATAGTAGCTGGTACAATATTTTTAATGTGGTTAGGAGAACAAATTACCCAGAGAGGAATTGGAAATGGAATTTCATTAATTATATTTTCAGGTATAGTAGCAGAAATTCCAAGGGCGCTTGTAACTACATTTGAATTAGGTCGAACAGGTGCTATCTCAACAATTATGATAATAGGAATATTTGTTATTCTTGTCTTAACTATTTTATTTATAGTTTTTATGGAACGTGCTTTAAGAAAAATATTAATCAACTATCCAAAAAGGCAAATGGGAAATAAAATGTATGGTGGAGACTCTTCGCACTTACCATTAAAAATTAATTCAGCTGGAGTAATACCAGCAATTTTTGCGTCTGCTTTATTGCTTTTACCAGTTACATTCTCTAATTTTAGTGTTTCACAGAATGAAACATTTCTAAATATAACATCATATTTTTCTCAAGGTCAGCCTTTATATATGATCCTATACGCATCAGGTATAATATTTTTTACTTTCTTTTATACATCAATAACATTTAACCCAAATGAAACAGCAGAAAATCTGAGAAAGTATGGTGGTTTTATTCCTGGTATAAGACCAGGTGATAGTACCGCATTATATATAGATACTATTTTAACAAGATTAACTACTATGGGTGCACTTTACTTGACTTTGGTCTGTCTAATGCCAGAATTTTTAATAGCAAACTATCCTATACCATTTTACTTAGGTGGTACTTCAATATTAATTGTTGTAGTTGTTGCTATTGACACTGTAACACAAGTACAGACTAGATTAATGAGCTCTCAATACGAACAACTAATAAAAAAAACTAAATTTGGTAGATAAAAGTGAATATTATAATGCTTGGTTCACCAGGGGCTGGCAAAGGAACTCAAGCTCAAAATATTGCTATTAAATATAAACTTAAACAGATATCAACAGGAGATTTATTAAGAAAAGAAATCAAGAATAAAACAAACATTGGAATGGAAATTGAACAAATTATATCTAAAGGAGATTTTGCAACAGATGAAATTGTTCATAGATTATTAAAAAAAGTTGTTACAAACTCTGAAGTAAGAAATAAAATTATTTTTGATGGTTATCCACGTAACTTGAATCAAGCAGAAAATTTAGAGTTAATTTTAAACTCAGACAATCAATCAATTAATTTCATAATATTCTTAAAAGTTCCTAGATCAGTTGTAGAAAAAAGAATTTTAGGAAGAATTATATGTGAAAAATGTAATAAAGTTTTCAATGAATACACAGACGAAGAAATTATCAAAAATCATGAATGTGAAACCAAATATTTGAAAAAAAGAAAAGATGATAACCAAGAAGTTTTAATTAATAGATATGATGAATATATGAAAAAAACAAAACCAGTTTTAGATTTTTATTCATCTCGAAATAATTTTTTTGAAATTGACGGAAGTGCAGAAATTGAAGTAATTTCAAGCAAAATTGAGCATATTCTTAAGGTATAATGCATTGACATTAAAAAAACTTCTTATATAACAAGCTAAATTTTTATCACAATATTATGGCTCGTATAGCAGGTGTAA
>MDSV01040173.1_pt1 | contig 12625 bp, 13 predicted proteins | sample 810851 | NCBI WGS metagenome assembly MDSV01 (sample SAMN05326640, study PRJNA326480) | marine metagenome | isolation source: seawater | place: Atlantic Ocean: North East | collected 2012
CCAAATGGTATATCTACATCTCTACCTGAGGTTGTGCAGTACGAAATTCTCAACAATATCAATGGTTTAGAAAATGTTAGAGTTATTAGACCAGGATACGCCATCGAATACGACTATATTGATCCTAGAGAGCTCTTTCTTACACTGGAAACTAAAAAAATTAAAAATTTATATTTAGCTGGTCAAATCAATGGAACTACAGGTTATGAGGAAGCAGCAGCTCAAGGTCTTGTTGCAGGAATTAATGCTGCCCTTTCAATTAAAAATATGGAGCCTTTTATCCTGGATCGATCAGATGCATATATTGGAGTAATGATAGATGATTTAGTTACAAAAGGAGTAGCTGAGCCATACAGAATGTTCACTTCAAGGGCTGAATATAGACTAAGTCTTAGGGCCGATAACGCGGATACGCGTTTAACACAAATTGGAATTAATATTGGTTTGGTAAAGAAGGAAAGAACTATTTTTTTTACTAATAAAGTAAACAAAATCAATATGTTAACTAATACCCTTAAAAATATTAAAATATCACCTAATGTAGCGAGTAAATTTTCAATAAAAATAGCTAAAGATGGAGTAAAAAGGTCTGCTTTTGAGATATTATCTCGTGAAGGAGTAAATTTTAAAAAAATTCGTTCAATTTGGAAAAATTTACCCAAGGCTAACACCAAAGAGGAGGAGCAAATTGAAATAACAGCCCATTATTCCGGTTATCTTGAAAAGCAAGAGGCTGATATAATTGCTTTCAGGAAAGACGAGAATTTGATTATACCTAAAAACATTGATTATTCGAAGTTAAGTGGATTATCAAATGAAGTTAAGAGTAAATTTCAATTAATTAAGCCTAAAACATTAGGCCAAGCACTAAGAATTGATGGAATCACTCCAGCGGCAGCATATATATTGCTATCTCACGTTAAAAGAAATTACAGAAAACAGTCCATAACCGCCTAAATGGCTATTAATAATAAAATAGACACATTTAGTAGTTTTTATAGTGTTTCACGTGAAACAATAGAAATACTTAAAAAGTATGAAGAAATGCTTATTAAAGAAAACGAAAAACTTAATTTAATAGGAAAATCAACAATAAATAGTATATGGGAGAGGCATTTTATGGATAGCTGTCAAGTAATTGATTTTATTGATAAAAATGATAAAACTCTCATAGATATAGGTTCTGGCGCCGGTTTTCCAGGTTTGGCGATAGCTATAATTGCGAAAGAGAGAAATATGTCATTAAAAATAAGATTAATTGATAAAAGCCCAAAGAAAGTCAAATTTTTAAAAAAAATATCGAAAGAATTAAATTTAAACGTTGATGTAGTTAGTGCAAATATTTTTGCAGAAATAGATAAAGCAAGAGGTGATGTTATTGTAGCTAGAGCATTTAAGCCTCTCAAGATAATCTTAGAACTTATACACAAAATAGATGAAAGTTGGAAAAAAACTTTTGTTTTTCTAGGAAAAAGTGGTCATGAAGAACTACATCATGCTTCAAAAATTTGGGATTTAAAGTATAAGCAGAGGGTTAGTGTTACAAGTAATGATTCGATTGTAATTGAGGTTAATAAACTAAATAGAAAGTAAATTGAAAAAAACACAAATAATTTCGATAATTAATCAAAAGGGTGGAGTAGGAAAAACTACTACAGTAATAAATTTAGCTACAGCTCTTTCTTTTAAAAATAAAAAAATTTTGGTAATAGATCTTGATCCACAGGGAAATGCTACTACAGGTTTGGGATTATCTAACAACGAAAACTCTAAAACAATTTACGATATTCTAAACGGCGCTTGTGAGATTGAAGAAGCAATTAAAAATACAAAAATTGATAACCTAAAACTTATTTCGTCGAATGTTGATTTGTCTGGATTAGAAGTTGAAACTGCAAGTGAAAACAGAAGAGCATTTTTATTAAAAGATAAAATAGATAGTTTTATAAAAAAATCTAATAATGATTTTTCATATATCTTTATAGATTGCCCTCCATCCCTAAGCCTTTTGACTATTATGGCATTAGTTGCAGCAAAATCACTTATAGTTCCTTTACAAGCTGAGTTTTTTGCTCTTGAAGGTTTGAGTCAACTTACAAAAACAATTGATAGGGTTAAAGTTAACTTAAATCCAGAACTAGATATTAGAGGTGTACTCTTAACAATGTTTGATAAAAGAAATAAACTTTCATCAGAAGTAGATATAGAAGCTAGAAAGTTTTTTAAAAATAAAGTTTATCAAACCGTAATCCCAAGAAATGTTAGATTATCAGAAGCTCCTTCCCATGGAATTCCAGTTTTAATTTATGATAAAAATAGTACAGGAAGCAAATCTTATTCAAATTTTGCCGAAGAATTTTTAAAGCAAGATCATATTCTTGAAAGTGCTGCTTAATGAATGAAAGTCGATTAAAAAAAGGATTAGGTAGAGGTTTATCCTCACTATTAGGTGATACGTCCAAAGAAGCTAAAACTAATAAAATATCTATTAACAATCTTATTAGAAATAAATTTCAACCCAGAAAAGTTTTTACTAAGGAAAGTTTAGAAGAGCTTACAAATTCTATTAAAGAGCAGGGAGTTATTCAACCTATAGTCGTTCGCCCAAGTAAATCAGAGAACGATAAATACGAAATAATAGCAGGAGAGCGTAGATGGATTGCTTCGCAAAATGCTGGTCTTCATGAAGTTCCAGTAGTTATATTGGAAGTTGATGATGTTAAATCATTAGAAGTTGCAATTGTAGAAAACGTTCAAAGACAAGATTTGAACTCCGTCGAGGAAGCTCAAGGCTATCAAAGATTAATAGTTGATTTTAATTACAATCACGACAAATTAAGTAAATTTATTGGAAAAAGTAGAAGTTATATTGTTAATTCAATTCGCTTATTAAACTTGCCAGAAGAAATATTATCGATGGTTGAGCGAGGAGATATTTCAGCTGGTCATGCGAGAGCATTAATAGGAGTAAATAACTCCACTTATATTGCCAAAAAAATAGTACAAAAAAAATTATCTGTTAGACAAACTGAAATGTTAACAAAACAATTTAAAGATAAAAAGTTTAAATTAATTAAAAAGGTTGATGCCAATATATTAGACTTACAAAAAACTCTCGAGGAAAAAACTGGACTTAATATATTCATTAATAATAAAAAAAATAATTCTGGGTCAATTACATTTGAATATCAGAATCTAGAACAACTAGATAAAATTATTAAAGTGATTAAGAGTAATTACTAGCCTTTTTGCATATTTTAGTAAAAAAATTGAAGAAGATTGCCCTAGAAATTTGAGGATTTTTTTTGCACAAAATTTCAGTGTCGTTTATCTCTGCAATTATTTTACTCAATTCTTTAAACTTCCAAATAGATAATTGTTTTTTTACCATAGGTTTATCTTTCCAAAAAATTGGTGGTTTAGATGAATTTAATAAACTTTCTATATTTGAATAGTTATCTTCGTTTTTTTTAATATTTAGCAAGCGATAAATTTTATTACTTAATATTCTAAAAAGAAACGTTTGGTTAATCGTATTTGTATACAATTCTGACAAAATTTTTTTATATTGAGATATATTCCCACACAAACACTCGTCTATTAAAGCGTCAGATTTATAATCACCAGAAAAATTAATTATAGATTTTATTTCATCAACAGATAGAGTTTTTTTATTTAAAGAGTATGATTTTATTTTTTCTAACTCATTTTTTAAATTATTTCTATCATTATTAGATTTCTCAATTAATAAATTTAATGTTTCGTTGGATAAAAGAATTTTATTTTTTCTAAGTTCTTCACTGGCTATGATGTGAAGATCTCTCTCATTATCTAAATAACAGGCCACACATATAATATTATTTTTTTTTTCAAACAAACTTCTTAGTTTTGATTTTTTTTCTAGTATATCCGAATTAATAATTAGAAAAATATTTTCAGGAATTTTCTCTAGAATATCCTCGATTTGTTTTATGATTTTATCAGTAGCGCTATTAACTGTGATTATTTTTTTTTTACTAAATAACGAGCCTGAATAAATTGTGTTATAAAAATTTTCTTCATTATTTATTATTTCATTTTCATAAAAAGAAATAACCTCGGCATCACCATCCTTTTTTTTGATATTTAATGTTATTAAATTTTTTATCTCTTTTTTTAATCCTTCATTTTCGCCATACAATAATACAAAATTATATTCTAAAAATTTTGTAAGATTTTTTTTTACTTCATAGCTTTTAATTATCATTATTCAATTAATAATAGTGAAATTTTTGTAATTAGTTCTTGGTAAGTATTATCTACTAACGTTTGTATTAGTTTATTTTCTAAATTTATAGTTTCTGAGTATTGATCCTGTATTTTATATGTTAACGAATTTGTAAAAGTTTGATCTAGAATTTTTTTATTTTTATTTACATCTAATATTTCAATTTCAGTTTTTAGTGTAATTTTATATTGTATGATTTTTCCTGAACTATCTTTAGATACAGCTGTTTTTTCTTTGGCTGCGTTTATTAAAAAATTTAAAGATTGTATTTCTGAATTTTTTTCATTTGATTTAGATATACTATGCAACTTAGAATAAATTTTATTTCCTAACCTTTTGTCACCTTGGATAGAATAGTCTGAAATTTTAAACTTTAAATTTGTAGAACTAAATATTGGTTCATATCCAGCGCATGCATTTATTAAAATTAATAAAATTATTGGTAAAATAAATTGCTTTTTTTTTTTCATTTTTTTGTTATTAAGTTTACTAGCTTATTTTTAATATAAATATTCTTTATTATAGATGTATTTTCTATATGTTTTAAGACATTATCAATTTTTTTTGAATTTTTTATAATAATCTTTTCATCAGAATTAACTGGCATTTCTAACATACCTCTTTTTCTTCCGTTTACTTGTACTACAATTTTGCAGTTTTCTTCTTGAAGTAATTTTTCATTAAACTCTGGCCAATAAAAATTTTTATTTATTTTTTCACAAAGTTCATGTGCCATATGTGGAACTATAGGCAATAAAAGCATAATTATTTTTTCCCACTCTTTTTTTAAAACTTTATTAGAAGTTTTACCACTCACAAGGTGTCGAGAGAATATATTATATATTTCATGAATATTAGCTATTACCACGTTATATTGAAAAGATTCTAAGTTTTTAGTTACATTATGAATTGTTTTATTTACAGATTTTTCGAGTAAAGTATTCTCAGTTAATGTTTTTGAATCTTTTTTGTTTTCTATTTCAAAATTTAATTTCCAAAGCTTTTGTATAAATTTAAAAGCAGCAGATACTCCCTCATTTGACCATTGCACATCTTTTTCTGGTGGGCTATCTGATAACATAAACCATCTTATAGAATCAGCACCATAAGCATTAATCATTTCTTCGGGATCTACTATATTTTTTTTTGATTTTGACATAGATTCGGATGGCCCTCTTGTAACTTTTTCATGTCCTTTTTTAGTTTCAAATTCTCCTTTAGAATTTTTTTCAACATCATCAGGATATAACCATTGGTTTTCTAAATTTTTATAGGTTTCATGACATACCATGCCTTGAGTAAATAGACTTTTAAATGGTTCAGTATATTTAAAGTTTTTATTGTCATGTGCTAAAGCTCGCATAAAAAATCTAGAGTAAAGTAGGTGTAAAATTGCATGCTCAACACCTCCAATATATTGGTCCACAGGCATCCAATAATTAATATCATTTATATCATATCCATAACTTTCATTTTTTGGCGAACAAAACCTTAAAAAGTACCAAGAAGAATCTACAAAAGTATCAAGAGTATCAGTTTCCCTGGTGCCCTTTTTTCCTGAGGAAAGCTTTGTAAATTTCCACGTATCGTGTTTTTCTAAAGGATTTCCTTTAACATTGAGATCTACATTTTCAGGCAGTAATACAGGTAAATCTTTTTTATCTACAGGGAATGCTTTTCCTTTATCATCATAAATTATTGGTATTGGACAACCCCAATATCTTTGTCTTGAAACACCCCAATCTTTTAATCGAAAAGTAATTTTTTTTACACCAATTTTTTTTTTTATAATAACTTCTGAAACTTTGTTAATTGCATCATCAACCGATAGGTCATTTAAAAAATCTGAATTAAAAAGTACTCCACTTTCAGTGTATGCTTCATCTTTAATAATAAATTCATTTTCATTTGTATCTTTTGGTTTAACAACAGGTATTACTTTAAGCTTATATTTGTTAGCAAAATCTAAATCACGTTGGTCATGAGCTGGACATCCAAATATAGCTCCGGTGCCGTAGTCCATCAAAACAAAATTTGCAATGTAGATTGGTAGCTTTGTTTCTTTGATAAAAGGATGATCTGCAAACATGCCAGTATTAAAACCAATTTTTTCTACGTTCGCTAATGCTTCTTCAGTTGTTCCCATTTTGGAGCACTCTAATTTAAAAGATAAAAATTTATTATCTTTTTCAAATCTTTTTGCTATTGGATGATCGACTGATAAGGCTATAAATGAAGCACCAAAAATTGTATCTGGTCTAGTTGTAAAAACCGTAATTTCATCAGATTCATTTGTTTTAAAAATTATTTCGCATCCATATGATTTGCCTATCCAATTTTTTTGCATTAGTTTAACTTTTTCTGGCCAATTTTCTAATTTTTCAAGCTCGTCCAATAAATTTTGGGAAAACTTTTTAATATTAAAAAACCATTGAGAAAGTTTTTTTCTTTCAACATTTACTCCTGATCGCCAACCCTTACCATTTATTACTTGTTCATTTGCTAATACAGATTGCTCAGCGGGATCCCAATTAACATATGTATCTTTTTTATAAACTAAATTTTTTTCATACAATTCTAAAAAAAATTCTTGTTGGTGCTTATAATATTCTGGGTCGCAAGTTGATATTTCTCTATCCCAATCTAAAGATAAACCTAGAAGCTTTAGCTGTTTTTTCATTGTATCAATATTTTTTTTTGTCCATTCTTTAGGATGAAGCTTATTTTCTCGTGCTGCATTTTCAGCTGGCAGACCAAAGGAATCCCAACCCATTGGGTGTAAAACATTAAAACCTCTGAGTTTTTTATAACGTGCTAGTACGTCTCCAATGGTATAATTTCTGACGTGACCCATATGAATTTTTCCAGATGGATATGGAAACATTTCTAGACAGTAAAATTTTTTCTTTTTTTTATCTACACTAGCTGCGCTAACTTTTTTCTCTGCCCAAATATCACGCCACTTTTTTTCGACAGATTTTATATTGTATCTTTCCATTGAATATCGTTTTAAATTTTAGCAGTTTTAGGGAAGCAAGTTAATTATTTTATTTTTATTTTCTAAATTACTTTTTTTTCTTTTTTTTGAGTTCATCTTTTTCATAAATTGCGGCTTTTTTTAATATAGCAACTTGTAGTTCACTTTCTAAAATTGATGAAACTTTCTTGATTGAACAAGTTTGTTGAATATTACACTTCTTTTTGTGTACAATAATTTTTAACCCATCAGCTCTTATTTCGTTTGTTAAAAATCTAATTGTAATTTTAATAGATTCACCATCTCCAGTATTATCGTTGTACCAATCAGTGGTAATAATACCCCCGGAGTAATCTACGTTTGCCAAAGGTAAAAAACCTAATATATCTAAGCTTGCTCTCCACATTGGGTTAGAACTAGCAAATTGATAAGTCGTATTTTTATCTGATCCACCCCCCATGAGAGTAAAACCTTTACCTTCTTCTAAATTTTTTTGCACCCTTTCGTCTGCACTAGCGGGTACTTTTCTTGCATCTACAGGCTTATAAATTCCACAAGAATTTAAAAAAAATATTAAAGTTGCAGCAAACAAAATATTGAAAACTTTTTTGTTGATATAAATTAAAAAATGCATTTCTTATGTTTATTACATTAATTTCGATGTGAAAATTAGTAATAATAGTAAAAAACAACCTAAACAGCATATGGTTAAAATCCATGAAAAAAGGCGATAAAATCGTATCTTTTATGCAACACTGATGAAAAAAGTCTTAGTTTTTATGATTTTTTTCAACTTATTAAGCCTTTTGAGTGCTATTTATACATCATTCATATGAATAACAAACACAAACAAAAGGAGTTAATTATGAATAAATTAACAAAAATCGGAGTATCCGCATTGTGTGGATCTCTAGCTGCTGTGTCAGCTGCGAACGCAGGCGCGCTTACTGTAAAAGGTGGAGCAACTGCAACGTGGTCTTCAAACGAAGGGGATGTTACAGGTAACCCAATCGGTTTAAGCTCAGGTATTACGATGACAGGTTCAGGCGAACTTGACAACGGAACTACTTTTGCTTTGACATTAACACAAGCAGATCAAAGTGCTTACTCGACTGGTAATCTTACGATTACTACTCCGAGCTTAGGTGCTTTTAGAATCGGACAAACAGGTGGTGGTTTAGATCGTTTAGACGATATGATGCCAACTGCTTGGGAAGAAACAACAGGTACATCTCTTGGTACAGGGATTGCAACAGTTAATGGAGTTGCCGGCTCAGCGAACGTTGAGTGGTCAGTTCCTGCAGATATGCTTATGGACGGCATGTCAGCTCACGTTGCGTTCTCTCCAGCAGGCGCTGGCTCAGCACTAGTTAACGACAAAGGTGTTGGTGGTGATAATGGTGGTGTTGGTTCTGGTTGGGACTTAGTGGTACAACACTCAGGTCTTTACGACGGATTAAATGTTTTCGCAGGTTATTCTGAAATAGACCAAGCTGCAGCAGCTGATGCTGCCGGCGGTGCTCTAGGCGGATATGACGGCGATAGAATCCAAAAAGCTATGGGTGCTACATTAGCAATGGGCGCAATTACAGTAGGTTATCAAGTTAGTGAAGACGGCAAACAAACAAGAGCCGCAGCTACTACTAGCTTATATGACAACACAGCTTACGGTATTTCATTTGCAGTAAATGATGATCTATCAATAAGTTATGGTTCTCATGAATCTACGAGAGAACTTACGTCAGCAGCTGCTGGTATTACGGCAGAAGCTACATCAGTTCAAATCGCTTATTCAATGGGCGGAGCTTCAATTAAAATCGCTGAAACTAGCGGTGATAATTTAGCTTACACTACGGGCTCTAATAAAGACGCAACAACTCTTGCTCTTTCATTAGCGTTTTAACTAGAAAGGACAGAATAGTATGAAGAAAATATCTAAATACGGACTATCTGCTCTTTGTGGTTCTTTGGCTGCAATTTCAGCTGCTAACGCAGGTGAACTTACTGTTAAAGGTGGAGCTACAGCTACATGGTCTTCAAACGAAGGTGATGTATCTGGTAACCCGATCGGCTTAAGCTCTGGTATTACGTTTACAGGCGCAGGTGAGCTTGATAACGGAAGTACTTTTACGTTAACGTTAACTAATGCAGACCAATCTGCTTTTTCTGCTGCTAGCATTAATATAGTTACTCCAAGTCTGGGTTCTATTAGCATAGCATCAGCTACAGGTGGAAATGGTATCGGCGGATATGATGATAAAATGCCAACTGCTTGGGAAGAAACTTGGGGCACTTCATTGGGCACTGGTATCGACCTAGCAAAAGGTGTTGGATCTTCTATGAACGTTGCATACACAACTCCTGCATTCGCTGGAACAACTTTATCAGTTGCTTGGGCTCCACAAAATGGTGGCGGTTCAGTTAACGACAAAGCTGTTGGTGGTGACAAAGGAGATAACTTAGGTGATGGTATGGACATTGTGCTTAACAGCAATCAAGAAGTTATGGGTACAGCTGTTAATGCTTATGTTGGTTACTCTAATACTGAAAGAGATCCAGTATCTAAGGCAGGTCTTAACCCTGATAGTTACGATGACCGTGAAGAAGGTGTAGCAGGTTTAGTTGTTACTTTAGGTCCTGTTGTTGCTGGTCTCCAGAAAACAGCAGAGTACACTGGTAATACTCAAACTCAAACTGATGTATTCGGTTATGCTAACACTGCTTACGGTGTTGCGTTTAACGTAAATGACAACTTATCAGTAAGTTATGGTAAGATGGAGTCTAAAAAAGGCTTCGTGTCTCAAACAGTTGGTGGAGAAACTATTAAGATGACTGTAGAGTCATACCAAGTAGCTTACACTGTGGGCGGCGCGTCAATTAAAATAGCTGAGTCTGAAGTTGATAATCAGACTTACAATACTGCAGATGGCAATGATAAAGAGGGTACAACAGTAGCCTTATCATTAGCGTTCTAAGTATAATTTAAGAGATTAAATTTTTAAAAACCGGCCTTTTATAGGCCGGTTTTTTTTTGAAAATAGTAATACCGCCAAAACCTTTAATAGTTAGTAATTTTAGCTTACAAATATTGTCTTCATTAATGCCACCCAGAGCATAAAAATTAATATTATTTGAATTAGCTAAAAAGTTAAATTTGTGTAAATTTAAAAAGGTGTTTTTCTTGTTTACAGGAAAAATTGGTGACAAAAAAATACCATCACATCTCTGTGAAATTTTTTGAAAGATTTCTTTTTGATTATGTGCTGAACCTAATACTATTAAATTCTTTTTTTCCAAATTTATATATTTTTTATTTTTGATAAAAGATGGAATATAAATACCATCAGCTTTAAACTTAATTGCTAGTCTTATATTATTTGAAACAAATAAAAGAAATCTTTTCTTTTTACATGCTTTAGCTATTCTCGATAGTTCTTTCTCTCTATTTATGTCATTATAATTTCTATAAATAATTCCTACTTTTGTGCTATTATTATTAAATATTTTATTATTGTATTTATCTAAAAAAACAAAAGTTTTTGGAAAATTTTTATGCATATTAACGTTCAAAGATTAATTTCCGTTAAAAGTAAAGTCAAAGAAATTCTCAACAAAAATAATATCTCAACAGTTCCAGAAATAATAGCTGTATGTAAAAAATTTTCATTAAATGAAATAAATCCATTATTGGAATTTGGCCATATACATTTTGGTGAAAATAAAATCCAGGAAGCCGAAAGCAAATGGAATTCTATGAAATTATCTAATAATAAAATACAATTACATATGGTGGGCAAGCTACAATCAAACAAAGCTAAAAAAGCTTTAATGTTATTCGATTATATTCATTCATTAGATAGTAAAAAATTAGCTGACAAACTAAGCTATTTTGAAAAATTAAGTAAGAAAAAAATAAAATACTTTATTCAAATTAACATTGGAGAAGAAGAACAAAAGTCTGGTATTTTTTTAAAAGATCTTAAAAATTTTTATGATTATTGCTCTAAAACATTATTGTTAAATATTGTAGGTTTTATGTGTTTACCTCCTAACGATTCTGATCCGGATAAATTTTTTGAAATTTTAAAAAAATTATCAGCAGAATATAAATTAAGTGATATTAGTATGGGAATGAGTGGGGATTATGAGAAAGCAGTTGTTAAAGGATCAACTTTTTTAAGATTAGGCACTTCAATTTTTGGAGAAAGAAGTTCTTAACTAATTACAATATTTGTTTTTTTACTAACTAAGGGCAAAATTTTTAAAAAATTTGTTTTAGATATAGCGATACATCCTTTAGTAGGTTTAAAGTTTTTATTTGCAACATGTAAAAAAATGGCGCTACCCCTTTTTTTGAATGTTGGATTAGTATTATACTTAATACTAATTAACAAATCATAAATTCTGTCTTTTCTAAAAAGTTTTTCAGCATTATATTTGCTTGGAAATAGAATTTCTTTATTATATTTTTTGCTTCGGCTGTCATCACACCAACCCATATTTTTTTTAATTTCTTTTTTTTGAAGATTACATTTAGCTATCTTAACTCTGTCTTTTCTAAAGTATAGCTTACCCAAGGCAAACTTTCCTTTAGGGGTTGCTAAATCACCTTCTTTTTTTGATTTTGTGACACCAGATTTGCCAATACTACATTTTACCTTATAACCTTTATATATTAGTCTATGTTTTTTTACTTTAATATCCATAATATTATTTGTAATGAGTAATTTAACTATATCAATATTTGGTAACAGAACCTTCTCAGAAATTCTACAAGAAGTAAAGTTATTCTCAAAATATAAAATAAAGCACTATGAAGAATTAAAGTTATGTTTATCAACTAATAATGATGAAGATAAGTTAATTATTTTATTTTCATCAAAATTAAATAATAATGATTATATAAATCTAAATAAAAATAATTTTCCATTAATTATAATTCATAACTCTAAAATAATAAAAAAAAAAATGCCGTTAGATTTAATGGAAAAAATAAATATACCCTTTAGAATATTTGACTTATACAAAAAAATTATTTTTCTTACATCAAAATATCAATTTAAAAAAAGTTCTTTGATTAATTTAAATGATTATATAATCGATAAAAATGAGCGTAAAATAAAAAGAAATGATCTGGAGTTAAAATTAACTGAGAAAGAAATAAATTTTTTAATTTTATTTAGCAAAAGTAGCAAACCAGTTAGTAGAAGTTTTGTTCTAAAAAATGTTTGGAATTATTCTTCTCAAAGTGAAACCCATACAGTCGAAACTCATATACATAGGCTGCGAAAAAAAATTCTTAATAAATTTAAAGATAAAAATTTTATTAAGAATAATAATGACGGATATTATATATGAAAAAAAAAAGTAGAAATTTTATA
>MDSV01169486.1_pt1 | contig 12625 bp, 13 predicted proteins | sample 810851 | NCBI WGS metagenome assembly MDSV01 (sample SAMN05326640, study PRJNA326480) | marine metagenome | isolation source: seawater | place: Atlantic Ocean: North East | collected 2012
AATCCATAAGCCATCATAATGAAACCCATTCCTAAAAAAAGAGCCCAAGAATTTTTTAAAACTTTATTCATAAAAACTGCAGTAACTATTCGCGATCTATTATTAAATCAAGACTTAATTGTGACGAACTTAAGAATTTTTAAGTTTTAAAAATGAATGGATTGCAATTGTAGTAATTATAACTATGCCACCTTGTAAGGTTTCGATACTTGGTTGTTCTTTAATTATAAACCAAACCCAAATTGGTCCTATTATGGTCTCTAATAAGAAAAAAAGGTTTACCTCGGCAGCTGGTATAAATCTAGGGGCTATAGTTACTAGTACGAAAGGAATAGCAACACAAAGAATACACATCAAAGGAACAATTATAAGATCCGTATTTTCTAGTATAAAACTTTCTATAAAAAACAACGCAAATGTGGCTACAAATAATTTACCAACAACTGCTGCAGGAACTAAATTTTTCGACTTTGCTGAACGGATAGTAATTGCTCCAACCGCCAGGCCAATGGCAGTAATAAATCCTAAAATATCTCCATAAAAATTTCCCATTTTAAACGAGTCAGAAAAAATATAAATTACTGCAAGAAAAGTAATTATAATAGAAATCCATGTTTTTCTATCTGGAATTTCTTTAAGAAAGCTAGCACCGAGAATAGCTGATAACATCGGCGCAGTAGCGATCATCACAAGTGTGTTGGCAACATTAGTGTTTTGTATTGAAACTACAAATGTTATATTTGTTATACTGAATGTTACCACATAGATAAGTCCATGATAACCACTAGAAAAAAGAATTTTAAAAAAATTTAATTTATAAATTATTAACATTCCTAAAAAAACTATAAAAAAAGGTATGAAACCCCTATAAAAAACTAAACTCCAGGTTTCTACATTCGAGAGTCTAATAAACAAAGAATCTGGTGTGATAAATATTACTGCTATGAATGCAAGTAATGAGCCCTTCTGCTGGTCTGTAAAATTATTCAAGCCTTTAGCTCTTTCCAAAAAGTTTTAGCTAAATTAATTTTTGTTAAATCATAATAAGTTTTAAGACCAGTTGGTGATGTAACATTAATGTCACCATTGAGTTTTTGGTCAATAAAATCAATACCTGAAAAAAAAATATTTTCTTTTTTTAAGTTTTGAGCAACAATTCGAGATATATTTTTTTCCATTTTAGTTAACTTTTTATAAGTTGGTTTAGCTCCTTTACTCATGTTACTTAAAAAGGATCCTTTTTTAGGGACTCTTGAGATAGAGCCTACAATTTTACCATTCATTAAAAAAACTCTTTTATCACCATCAATTATTTTTGATAAATATTTTTGGCAAACAATAAAGTCGTGTTTTTTAATAAATTTCTTAATAAATTTATAATTAAATTTATTTAGTAAGTGAATATCATTACCACTATAGCTGTGAATAGGTTTTAAAATAACTTTTTTATTTTTTTTAAAAAATTTTTTAATTTCTTCGATATTTTGAGTAAAAATAGTCGCAGGCATGAATTTTAGATATTTAGATGCATAAAGTTTTTCAGAAACGTTCCTTATCGAAGTTGGATCATTAATAATCTTTACTCTATTTTTAATTTTTTCTAAAATATAAGTCGCAGAAATATATTCGAGATTGAACGGGGGATCTTGTCTTATTAAAATATACTTACATTTTTTAAGATCTAATTTTTTTTTTTTTAATATTTTAAAAAATTTTTTATTATTATACTCAAATTTTATAAAAAAGCCTTCAGCTACTACATTAGAGTTAATTATAGATAGATTCTTAGGTTCATAATAAAAGACTTTATAATTCTTTCTTTGGACCTCATTTGCTAAGAAAATAGTAGTATCTGTATTTGGTTTTAAACTTGAAGGATGGTTTCCTTGAATAGCTAATATTTTATTCATCATATAATTCACTTAAGTTCTCATATTTAGAAAATTTACTTATCATATGATCTGCATTAGTGGTCTTATTATCAATTACTTTTTGAAGATGATTAAGAAATAAACTTTCATTCTTTCCACTTTTATTCAATATGTCTCTACTCTCCAGACCTTTTCTTGATAAATTTAATAAAAGAGATCCCCAATAAAGAAGATCTTTTCCCATTAATTGAGTATTGAATCCTTTTTTAGGGGCCTCTAAATAGGCATTAATTATTTTGTTCTTATCCCATTTAGAAATTAATTCATAAACTTTATCTAGATTGCCATATAAAATTCCAACATTAAATGCAGGACCAGAACACAAACAATCCCATCCACATGTATCCATAGATCTGAGTTCAATATATTTTTTTAGTCTATTTTCTGTAAAGATTGTACTTAGGTGTATTGATAAGTCATTTATTGTTGGAAGTCTATTTTCTATCTCATTGATTTTTCCATTCATAAAATCTTTGAAAGTATATTTTTTTCCAGAAATATATTTACCTTTATCTTTAATAAATAAAATTGGAAAATTAATTACAAATTCAGCATACTTTTCAAAATTTAAGTCTTCGAAAAAAATTTTTGGAAGGCCACCCCTAGATGTGTGTTGCCAAACTTTAGATCGATAAGATAGATAATTACTATTTTTTTTTTCAACAATTGAAGAGTTAGCAAATAAAGATATCGTAATTGGTACAATTGAATTAACAATTTTAAACTTTTTAATAAAGTCAATTTCTGAATTATAATCAATATTTAATTGGGTACCACATGTTCTATACATCATATCTAAACTCATCTCGCCTCCCTCAGGCATATCGATTGTCATTAATTTGTATCTAAGTTTCGGATTGTTTGGTACTTCATTAAGTTTTGAAATTGGGTCAAATCCAGCACTAACAATATTAATTCCTAATTTTTTTGTTACTTGTCTTAATTCGAATAAATAGTCATGAGACTCTGCACATGCTTCATGAATATTATTTAGTTTATCTCCTGATAACTCAATTTGATTTCCCGGTTCAAGAGTAATATTTTTACCATCTTTATTGAGACCAATAATATTTCCTTTTTCTAAAATTGGATTCCAGCCAAATTCCAATAAGGCTGTAAACATTTCTTTTATCTTAGAATAATCGATTCTTTTATTGTTTTTTTTATCATATAAAAATTTTTCGTGTTCTATCCCCACTTTAAAATTTTTATTTTCTTTAACACCAGATTTAAAATAATCTATTATTTGTTCTTTAGAAATGATCATTAACTATTAAATAGTACTTAATCTATAGATTTAAAGCAAAGAATATGGCTTTCTAGAAAAAATATTTTTAACCATTGGTTTAAAAAATTCCAAAGGAAAAGACTTATAATTTGGGTCAAAAGAGTTTTGATCATAATTTTCACAAAAATCAATTGTAGCCTGAAAATATTTGTGGTTTTTATATTGATCTCTTTTATTTCTATCTCCACCTAAATGGTGAGCATAATAATACATTTGAAATTCTCCATGTTTTTCTATTATCCAGTGGGTTTTTTCTGAAACATATGGTTTAAGAATAGATGCTGCGTATTCTGAATGATTCATAGGAGCCAATTCATCTCCTATATCATGAAGCAATGCCGCAACTACCATCTCTTCACTTTCACCATTATTGTAGGCTCGACTGGCACATTGAAGTGAATGCTCTAATCTTGATATTTGGTACCCTTCTAAAGTTTGAGTAAGATTAGACATATAATTTAATATTCTTTCAGAAGTATTATTAGCAAAATCTTTTTCGTATTTATCTAAAAATAGATAATCATCCTTTGTCCCATTTTTCATTTCTGTAAAGCTTACTTTTTTCATTTACTAGTTATTGGATGCTGTACTTAGCAATGACAATTGAGTTATTTTGCTATCACCTAACTCATCAACAGGTTTAACTGGATAATCTCCAGTAAAATAATGATCAGTTAATTGTGGATAAGTTTCATTTCTTTTTTCAAAACCGATAGCTCTGTACAACCCATTTATAGATAAGAATTTAAGAGATTTAGCACCGATATACTCTCTTATTTCTTCATTAGATTTATTTGCAGCAAGTAATTCTTTTTTAGTAGGAGTGTCGACGCCATAAAAGTCAGGATATTTTATTTCTGGGCAGGCAATTCTAACATGTACTTCTTTAGCTCCTGCATCATATAGCATTTTAACAATTTTATGTGAAGTTGTTCCTCTCACGAGAGAGTCGTCTATTAGAACAATTTTCTTATTTTTAATAGTGGTTTCATTTGCATTTAATTTCAATTTAACCCCCAAACTTCTAATTTTTTGACTTGGTTCAATGAATGTTCGACCCACATAGTGATTTCTTATTAAACCATGTTCAAAATTGATATTCAAATTTTGTGAAAATCCAAGTGCAGCAGCATTTCCCGAGTCAGGCACAGGAACAACTATATCTGCTTTAATGTCATTTTCTTTTGCTAGTTCATGTCCTAAACTTTTTCTGTGCTCATAAGCAGTCTTGTTATTAATAATACTATCCGGCCTTGCAAAATAAATATATTCAAACACACAGGGCCTTACTTTTTTAGGAGGAAAAGGTTTAATGCTAATTAATTGATTGTTCTCTATAAAAACTATTTCTCCATTTTCAACCTCTCTTAAAAATTTTGCACCAATTATATCTAGAGCACATGTCTCGGATGCTAATACATAGCTATCTCCCAGTTTACCAATCACTAGTGGTCTAATTCCATACGGATCCCTCACCCCAATCAAAGATGTTTGGGTTAACATTACTAGAGCATATCCTCCTTGTATCTGAAATATTGCTTCAACAACTTTATCAATTGTTTTAGTCCTTTTTGATTTAGCTATTAATTGAACTATCGTTTCAGTATCTGAGGTAGTATAGAAAATAGCACCATCTTCAACCAACTTATTTCTCAGAGAGATTGAGTTTGTAAGATTTCCGTTGTGGGCAACACCAATACCACCAGCATTTGTATCTGCAAAAAAAGGTTGAATATTCCTTAGAGTATTATTTCCTGTTGTACTATAACGATTATGACCTATAGCATAATTACCTTTAAGGTTATTAAGTACTTTTTCTTTATTGAAGTTGTCACCAACTAACCCAAATCTTTTTTCAGAATAATATTTTTTACCATCAAATGAAACGATACCACATCCTTCTTGACCTCGATGTTGCAGAGCATGAAGACCAAGAGCTGTTAAAGCTGATGCGTCTTTAGAATTACTTATACCAAAAACTCCACACTCTTCTTTCAATCTTGGATCAAAGTTCTTCAATTTTTTCTTTAGAATCTTGATATGTTTTTTCATCTGGAAATTCTTTTAGTAAATAATTACTACCTTTTTCTAAATATGGAAAGATGTATGATTTCTTTAAATTTATTGGCCATTTATCGTAATTATATACAATATGTATAACTGAAAATATACATATTGATATAATATAGGCTCTTATAAATCCAAAAAAGAATCCAAACACTGTATCTAAACTTCCGATTCCTGTGTATCGAACTGCTCTACTAATTCCTTTACTAATCATTAAAATTAAGAAAATAACTATTATAAATATAGTAATACCAAGACCTACATCTAATACGTATTCGTTATCAATTACATCTTCTAAATAGGGTTTTATCCTTGGAAAAATTATTAATGTAATAATATATGCAAGTAACCATTTCGACATTGACAAAATACTCAAAACAAATCCTTTTTTGTAACATTTAATTAAAGATAAAATAGTAATTAAGATATAAAGTAGATCAATAATTGAAGCAGCATCATAAAAATCCACAAATTTATCAATCATTAATTATTTTTTAAAAGGTTTAATGACCAATATCAAAGCAGGAAGAAGAGTTAACACAGATATCATTGCAAGCAGCATAGCAAGTCCTGTAAATATACCAAAATAAATAGTTGGGATGAATTTAGATAAAACTAAAATTGAAAAACCAAATACTATTGTGATCGAAGTATTTAATATAGCAGTTCCAACAGTTGAATGACATGTTTTAAGTGTTTCTTTATAATCTTTAATTTTACTAAATTCTTCTTTAAATCTATAAATATAATGAATACTGTTATCTACTGCTATACCAATAGTTATTGCAGCAATTGTAATTGTCATCATATCAAGTGGGATACCAAGTATTCCAATAATTCCTAATATAAAAAAAGCAGCTATAAAATTTGGAACAACTCCTATCAAGGATAATTTAATATTTCTGAATAGAACAAAGAACATTGCGAAAATCCCAATCATCACTAATCCCAAGGTTAAAATTTGAGACTTAAATAAACTCTGTAATAGATTATTAAATAGTATTAAAACACCTGCCAGCTTATAACGATCTTTTTCTAATCCTATTTTATTTTCAAGGTCAAAATTAATCTTATTAATTAAATCATTTCTCCTTAAATTTTTTTGAGAATCAATTATTCTTAAACTAATTCGAGCTTCATTATCTTTGATAGAAATATAAGGATCTATAATTTCAGTTTTAATGGCATCTGGAATTTTTGTGTACAAAACGCCCATCTCTAAAGTACCTAAAGGTTTATTATTATTTAGTTGTGTCGCAACGTCAATAATAGATGAAAATGACAAAACTTTTCCGATTTGAGGAAGATCATCTAAATATTTATGTACACTAGATATTGTATCAATTTTATCTTTAGTGAACCAATATTTTTCATTATCTAAATCATTACCATCATCCCAATCTTCAAAATCATCTTCTTGTTCAATTTCATCTTTTTTTGGTTCAGGAAATTTTAAAATTACTTCTAATGGTGTAGTTCCACCTAGCTCCTCATCAATTAACTTCATTCCTTTATATATTTCAGTTTTTTTACTAAAATAATTAATGAAACTATTTTCAACTTCTAATTTACTAATTCCAAATACACTCATACTCATAATAACAAAAGTTATAATAAAAATAGATATTTGATAATTAAGAGATAAGTTTCCTAAGAAACCAGTAATTTTTGAACCCTCATCTTTATTTATATCCATATCTTTAGTGGGTGCAAAATTAAGCAGTGTAGGCAGTAAAGTGAATGTAATTATAAAGGATGTAACTAAGCCAAGTGTCATCATCCAACCAAAATCTATAATAGGTTTAATCTCACTGAAGATTAAAGATAAAAATGCAATTATAGTTGTTAGAACTGTATAAAGTATTGGCCAAAACATTTTATTAGTTGTCAAGATTAGAATTTCTAAATTAGTTTTTGACGAATAAAATTTTCTAAGTTGCAAAAATCGCGTACTCATGTGAATATTCATTGCCATAGTTAAAATTAACATCAATGCAATAAAATTTGATGAAATCACAGTAACTTTCCAGCCAAGAAGTCCTAGTAGACCCATCATAATAATTACAGAAAAAAAACAACTGCTTATAGGAACTATAATCCAAATTAATTTTCTAAAAACAAACCACAAAGTAGCTATTATGAACAACAAAACTCCTAAACCAAAAACGACTATATCACTTTTAATAAAAGTCATCATATCATCTGCAATCATTGGAATACCCCCAAGATAGATTTTTCCAATATCCTCATAACTTTTGATCACATCTCTTATTTCTAATATATTTTCGTGATTTTGTTTTTTTATTCTATCTCGGTACTCCTCAATTTCATTTTTTGATTTATTTGCAATATCCTCAAGGGGTGGATTTTTTTTAATGTTTACTATAATCCCACTTGTTTTACCATTTTCACTGATTACAAAGTTTCTAAAAACAGGACTATCTAAAATTTCTTTAAATCCTCTATTTTTATCAACATCCTCATCTTTAAGTGTTTTAAAATTCTCCAATCTTTCTTGAATAGGTGCATCTGAATTATCTAAAAGAGGAATATCTAAGAGCGTAATGACGTTATGAACCCAATCTAAACTTTGAATTTTATATTTAAGACTAAGTAGATTATTTATTGAGGTATCGGTTACCATCCCTTCATTAGGAGTGTAAGTAAGAACTAAAAAATCTTTTGAGCCATACCTTTTTGTAATTTCTTTTAAATACTTTAAATCAGGGTCACCTTCAATTAATAATGTTTCTGAAGATGCATCTAATCTAAAATCTTTCGAAAAATAACCAAAACTACAAAGTACAATCAGTAGTATTGCAAAAACAGATTTTGGGTTTTTTAGAATTGTATTTTCATACAAACTTACAAACATAACTTATTATATTGGAAATTAATTAATTTGAGTATCTTTAAATTTCGTAAATCTTTCCTCAAATTCAAGAGTTAATTTACCTATTGGGCCATGTCGTTGTTTACCAATTATAATTTCAGCTAAATGAGCAACTTCATTCATCTTAGCTTGCCACTCTGCGTGTTCTACAGTTGCCTCACGTGGCTCTTTTCTCTGTAAATAATAGCCTTCTCTATAAACAAACATTACAACATCTGCATCCTGTTCAATTGAACCTGATTCCCTTAAGTCTGCTAATTGGGGCTTATGATCATCACGTTGTTCAACTTGCCTTGATAATTGCGATAGTGCTACGACTGGCACGCCCAGTTCTTTTGCTATTGCTTTTAATCCTTGAGTAATTTGAGAAATTTCTTGTACTCTTCCATCTTTATTGTTTGTAGTACCTTTCATTAGTTGAATGTAATCAACAACGATCATATCTAGACCATGCAATCTTTTAATTCTTCTTGCTCTATTACTCATAGCGGCAATACTAATTGCTGGAGTTTCATCAATAAACAAAGGTAGTTCAGTAATATTTTTTGAAGTTTCTAAAAATTGGTCAAATTGTTCATCTGAAATTCTACCACGTCTAATATCATTTGATCCTATACGTGCTTGTTCGGACAAAATTCTCGTAGATAATTGCTCTGAAGACATTTCCAAAGAAAAAAATGCTACTGATGATTTTTTACTATTGTCTTGAATATGTTTGGCAGCATTGAATGCTATATTAGTTGCAAGAGATGTTTTACCCATTGATGGACGGCCTGCAATTATGATTAAGTCTGATTGATGTAAACCTCCAAGTTTATCATCTAAATCTCTAAGCCCGGTTGGAACTCCAACAATTCCACCTTCATTTTTATATGCCGCAGAGGCCATTTCAATAGTTTGTTTCAGTGCTTCATCAAATTTTACAATAGAAGAATTAAAAGAACCTTTTTCTGCTAAGTCAAATAACAATCTCTCAGAATTTTCAATTATATTTTGACCATTAGTATTTAAATCATTTATTTTTGCGTTATCGATAGTTTGTTCTGATATCTTAATTAGTTCTCTTCTTACAAACATATCATAGATAATTTTTGAATACTCGATAGCTTGTCTTACAGATGTAGAAAATTTCGTTATTTTGACTAAATATTCTGGAACATCTAAGTCATCATTCTCATTTTCAAAATAATTTTTAAGTGTAATAGGGTTAGCAAGCATACCTTTGTAGACTAAGTTCTCAATAGCATTATAAATTTTTTCATGCATTGGATCATAAAAATTTATACTTGAAATGATTGTACTAATTTCATCAAATATTTCATTTGTTACTAAAATTGAACCAATTACTGACTGTTCAGCCTCTATATTATTTGGTAGTTCTTTAAAATTATCTTTAACTATATTTAGGTTCTTTTCCATGAAAATAATTTACATGAAAAAAATTTTTTTAAAAAATTAAAAAACACTGTGGATGAAATTGTATAATTATTGAATTGTTTCTGCAGATTGTACATTAATTGTTATTATAGCATCAACTGCAGAGTGCAAAGAAATTTTTACTTTATGCTTCCCTAAAGATTTTATTTCCTTAATAGGTTGTATCATTGATGGTTTAATATCAATCTTATTTGACTCAATAATTAGTTTTGAAATTTCGGTTGGTTTTACCGAACCATATAATTCATTATTTTCTGTGCTTAATTTTTTGATTAAATATTCTTTGTTGTTTATTTTTTCTAAAATTTTCTGCGCATTAGTTTTTTTATCATTATCTTTTTTTGCAAGATCAGATTTTATCTTTTCTACTTCTCTTATATTTTCCTTTGAAGCGTATAAAGCTTTCTTATTCGCGATTAAAAAATTTCTAGCATATCCTCTTCTAACATCAATTACTTCGCCAATAGATCCAATCTTTTTTATATTTTCTAATAATATAACTTTCATTTTATAACAATGCTAAATTTCTAGCTCTTTTAATTGATAATGACAATTCTCTTTGTTTTTTCTGACTTACGTTAGTGATTCTCGAAGGTAAAATTTTACCGTTTTCTGACATATATTTTTTAAGTAATTTAATATTTTTGTAATCTATTTTTGGAGCCCCTTTAATTGATAAGGGACAGCTTTTTTTGAATTTGTATTTATTTGGCTGAAATATACTTAGCTTAGCAAAGTTACTTTGTTTGTTTTTTTTATTCCCACTCTGTCTTTTTGGCATAATTAATTAGTTGTTTTTTCTTTTTTATCAGATTTATCACCTTCTTCTTTTTTAGCAAAATAATTAGTTGTTAAATCAAAGTTCTTTACTTTTACAGTTAGGTATCTTAATAATTTTTTATCAATTGCCTCATTTTTTTCCAATTCTTCTACAACTTTACCTCTACCTTTAATTTTGAAATGAATGTAACTACCTTTTTTATTTTTTTTAATTAAATAAGACAGATTAAGCAAACCCCAATTTTCAGTTTTGACTACTTCTCCTTCATTTTTTTCCACAATTTTTGAGTATTTTTCTGTGAGCTGTTTAAGTTCACTCGGTGAAGTATCTTGCTTTGCAATAATTGTGTGTTCGTATAAATTCATTTAAAATCTTTAATAAAAAGTGAGGATATACTATTATAAGTATTCAATTACAATAGTAAAAAAGAAAAAAATTAAATAGATTTTAATATGTTTTCAGTAATTTTTCCAGGACAAGGATCACAAATTGTTGGGATGGGAAAAGAGTTTTATAATAAGTTTGATCTAGTAAAAAAATTGTTTAGTGAAGCCGATAACGTTCTAAATTTATCTTTATCAAAGATAATTTTAGAGGGTCCTAAAGAAAAATTAGATTTGACAATTAATACACAACCCGCAATATTTCTGATCAGCTATTCAATTTTTCAAGTAGTTAAAAAAGAATTTAATATCGATTTAAACAAAGCAAAATATTTTGCTGGCCACTCCTTAGGAGAATACTCAGCTATTGCTAGTGCAGGATATTTAGACTTTTCTGATACAATTAAGATCTTAAAGAAAAGGGGAGATGCAATGCAAAATTCTGTTATTACTGGGGACGGAGGAATGATTGCAGTTTTAGGAACATCAGCTGAAAATATGGAAAAAATTTTAAAAGATAATCAGAATAAGTTTTTAGTTGAAATTGCAAATGATAATTCAGATGGTCAAATTGTAATTAGTGGAAAAACTAATGAGTTAGAAAAATTTGGTGCTTATTTGAGAGAAAATAGGATAAAAAATATTAGACTTCCAGTAAGTGCACCATTTCATTGTAGTCTGATGTATAATGCTACAGAAATTATGAGAGAAGAGCTTGAAAAATTAAGTTTTAAAAAAGGAAGTAACACGTTAATCTCCAATATAACTGCAAAAGAGATTTATAATGTCGATGAATTAAAGGATTTACTAATTAAACAAATAGAGAATAGAGTTCGTTGGAGAGAGAGTGTAATTAATATGATTAGTAAAGGAGTGAAACAATTTATAGAAATTGGACCTGGAAAAGTTCTATCAGGCTTAGTAAAAAGAATTAATAAAGAAACAGAAGTAATTTCAATAAACAGTGAAGAAGATATTAAAGCAATTAAAATATGAAAGATTTACAAAATAAAAACATTATCGTGACAGGTGCAACAGGTGGAATTGGAAATTCAATAGTTGAAAAATTAAATAATTGCGGAGCGAATGTTTTAGCATCTGGAACAAAGATCGAAAAGCTTGAAGAATTGAAAAAAAAATTCGTTAATATTAAAATATTAAAATTTGATATCTCTCAAGTAGATAAAATTGAGGAGTTTATAGAAAATGCATTCAAAGAACTAGGAGCTTTAGACTGTATTGTTAATAATGCTGGAATAACTCAAGATAATTTAGCAATTAGAATGAGTTCAGAGGAGTGGAAAAAAGTTATTGATATAAATCTAACATCTACTTTTTTTATGAGCAAATTTGCAATTAAAAAAATGCTAAAAAATAAAAAAGGTAAAATAATAAACATAACTTCTGTCGTTGGACATACTGGTAACTTTGGACAGGCTAATTATACGGCATCAAAAGCTGGAATTGTTGCTATGTCAAAAAGTTTGGCGATAGAATATGCAAAAAAAAATATTAACATAAATTGTATTTCACCTGGGTTTATTAAGACTGCTATGACTGAAAAAATAGATGAAAAATTTAAAGAGGCAATAATTTCAAAAATACCCACAGCTAGGTTGGGAGAACCAGAAGATATTGCAAATGCAGTTCTTTTTTTGGCCTCAAAACAATCTGATTACGTTAATGGTGAAACTTTGCATGTTAATGGTGGAATGTATATGGCTTGACAAATCAAGCAATTAAACTAATAACAATTTTATAACAAAAGGATCAATATGTCAGAAGATGTTTCAAGCAAAGTAAAAAAAATAGTTGCAGATCATTTAGGAATTGATGAAGCAAAAG
>MDSV01008886.1_pt1 | contig 12624 bp, 13 predicted proteins | sample 810851 | NCBI WGS metagenome assembly MDSV01 (sample SAMN05326640, study PRJNA326480) | marine metagenome | isolation source: seawater | place: Atlantic Ocean: North East | collected 2012
CATCAGATGATGAAACGAAATATGAGTTAGAATTGTTTTGTTTACATACGTTAAATAATGCATTCCCATTTGATGACTTTGTACCCGACACAAACACAATCTTATCAAAGTTGTTTGAGAAGTCTTGTAGTTGGTTATCTCTGTTGCTCACCTGTCGGCAAAGGGTATCATTAACATTAACATCTATTCCCGTCTTTGTTAGCTTAGATACAATCTCATAAAATTTCTCTTTGCTCTTTGTTGTCTGCGTGTAGAGAGTTATTGACTCTGGTAATTTGTCGAGGTCAAGCTCCTTAATATCTTGGAAGACAATAGCATCTTTCCCCGTCTGTCCCATGAGGCCCTTTACTTCAGGGTGTCCGTGTTTACCGTAGATATAAATTTTCTCTTTCTTGTCGTGGGATTTCTTTATCCTATTCTGAAGCTTTAGTACTACAGGGCACGATGCGTCCATCAAAGTGATATTATTTTTTATTGCCAGGTCGTATGTTGAAGGCGGTTCCCCATGCGCTCGAATCAGAACCTTCACATCTCTCATCTTGGTTAGCTCCTCATGATCAATTATTTTGAGGCCCATATCTTCCAGCCTCTTAACTTCCATGTCGTTATGGACGATGTCGCCTAGGCAATACAATTTACCATCTTGCTCTAAAATTTCTTCTGCAATCTCGATTGCGTACTCCACACCAAAGCAAAAACCAGACTTAGTATCAATTGTTACATCTAGACCTAACATTCTACAAATTTAAATATTAAAAACTTGTTTTTATCTTAGACTTAAATTTTTCATAAAATGTTACGTTCATCATCAGAAGAAGTAGGTTATAAAATATATCCTCAAAAGGAATTGTTATCATCCTTATGGAAAGGTTCTCATTATTATTGTACCACACAACAGGATCTGTAGTATAATCGAAATCAAAGTTTCCGTCAGTAAGAATTCCATTTATCAAGAAAAAAGGAATCTGAACATATAAAAAACTCACAAAAAAATTGGCATGATAGTTTCTCTCTTTATACCCGCTATAAAGTAAGAATATTCCACAAAAGATAAAATTCCAGAAAGTATAATCTCTACTACTATTTAGTGACCCGACAATGATTAATAAAATTCCAGCAATAAGAAAAATATACCGTGCTATGGAGTTGTACTTTCTAACATCATGGAAATATTTTACACTTTCGTATATGAACACGCAAGAGAAGGGTATAATTATAAAGAATAACCACTCCTCAACTGGCAGATAGAAAATTTTGAGGTTACTTGCGTGAATATCACTAAACCCCCAAACACCATTTTTTGTGAATATGATATCCCAGATTATGAAGAATACTCCAGTAATAAAAATTGCTGGAAATAAATACTTAAAGTTATCTGCATACTTAAATCTTTTATCCCACGAGGCGGCTAGAGGAAATGACAATGTGAATAGCAGAAGATAAAAGTAGAGAGTCATTTCAGATCGACGTTAGGTAAGTTTTTAAAAATATGATAAATTTCTTAAAGTTTGAGACTCTCACCCTCTCTTCCTTAATTTGGCTGGCGTCTTTTATTTTTATTTTATTTAGTAACTCGAGATAATACTTATAAGATAGGTAGACTCCATTTCTAGCGACTGTGGGAAGCATTTTTATTCCTATAAGTGCATTTTGAAAGTCTTTTTCAATATCTTTTTCTATATCCTTTTTTTCTTTTTCGGTGAAGCCACTAAATTTTATTCCAGGGAAATATACTCTGCCCCTTTCATCGTAGTCACTTCTCATATCTCTAAGGAAGTTAACCTTTTGAAATGCTGAGCCTAAGCTGATTGCGTAACTCTCAAGTTTGTTGTATTCTTTATCCTCACAAAAAACTTTAAGACACATTAAACCCACCACCTCAGCCGATCCATGAATATAATCTTTATAACTTTTTTCTGTATAAACTTTCATTGTTAGATCCATCCTCATACTATTTAAGAATGCTTGGATATGATTTTTGTTAATATCGAATTTGTTAACTACAGATTGGAAAGAGTGAAGCACCGGATTTGGTGAAAATTTTTTTTCGATAGCGTCGTAGGTGTCTTCTTCGAACTGGTTGAGAATAGTTTCTTTGTCAAGGTCATGGAAAGTGTCAACAATTTCATCTGCAAACCTTACAAAACCATATATCGCGTAGATAGGTTTATGAATTTTTTTTTCTAATGTGTTGATACCTAATGAAAATGATGTGCTGTATTTCTTTGTTATTAACTCACTGCAGTTAAAACTTACTTCTTCATAAAGTTTGACAGCGTCTCTCATCCGATGATATTACCCTCTACACTTACTTAGTATATTATTTTTGAATTCAGTGTCGGACTTCAAGATATTATAAAATGATTCAATATAATTGTATAACCTCTCGAACTCTTTCTCATCTAAGAATTCTTTAAAGCCGTTGAGTACGTTAAAAATTGAGTTCTCTTTAGAGATATAAAATTCCCTCATGTTAGAGAAAGTTTGTGGATTCCTCTTACAAAGACCTCTGTATACTCTCTCTGTAACACTAGAAATTTTTAACATTGGATTTGGCTTTGCATAAAATGCGTTGACTAATCCGCTGTGGTCAAAGTCGTAGGGGATAGCAATCATTCTCTGGCCATCGTAAAACATCTCCGTGTTATGTTGGTATGCCATCGACCAATCTGTATTCCCTATCATGTAAGAGAACAGGGTAAAGTTTATGGCCGAAGAGTCTTTTACTGCTAGTGGACTCATCCTCCTGTTAGGATATTTTTTTATTTCGTGCCTATCTGCAACTTTATTGTCATCTTCCACAAGGAATGCGAACATTGTATGTTCTATCTCCCTCCCATTTTTTTTCTCAATTATCTTTAGAGAAATCGGTTGGGTTTTAAGGTGTATATCAGAGAGCTCCTCAAAGAATTTATAGGCCATCCACTCCTTGTAAATAAGACCATCTTTATTCTTTTCATTTTGACAAGGGACGACAATTTTTAACTTTCTATTTTCTTCGAATATCGTATTTTGTGCTTGTTTTTTCCTTATTTCCAGTCTCATGGGCTTGAAGTAACAGATTTTCTTTCTGAAGTTACCTCTAACCCTAACCCTTGCGGTGATGGTATCCTCCCCTAAATCATCTCCCGAAAAAATCATTTTTGATTTTATGAATGTTGAATCGTTTGTATTCTTGTAAAGTTCTTTGAAATCAAATGATAACTGGACTTTAAGGTTCAGATCATCTCTAAAAAGTTCATTAGACTGTGAATGTGATAAATTAGTATTAAGAACTAAATATAAAACACTCAAAAATAGAATTTTAATCCTTTCTTTATTAAATTTCATAACTTATGAATATAAAAAAATACACAGGTGCTCTAAATTGGCGTACACTAATTTCACTATTTTTCTCCGTGATTGCAACCATGATCGCCTATAAATATAACCTTGCTTTTGATTTGGATTTAACCCTGATATCAGTAGCGGTTGTGTTCCCTTTAGTATTTACATTAGGTAGTGCTTTCCAGAGAAGAGAGAAGGCGCTTGAACATCTTGGTAGGGCGAAAGGTGCACTTGCCTCTATAAAATATTGTTTTTCTGTATCCAAGGCTCCTGATGCTGAGAAGGATAAGATTTACAGCGAAGTCAATAACGTAAAATCTGAACTTATTAAATTCCTCTATTCTGAATCTAACGATAAAAATAACTTGAACGACTCTATTGGAAAAATAAAAGCTTTCATTGACAAAAACAGAGAGTTTCTTGGTAGGAGCTTGTCTTTGAGGGTCTACCGACTTATGAGGGACGTTATCATGGGTATTGAGAATTCTATTTCGATTAAGGTGCACAGAACACCACAGAGTATAAGGGCTTACTGCGAGTTGTTTATTTATATTTTCCCCTTTTATTATGCTCCAACTTTAATTTATAACCTAGGGAATTCAGATAGTAATTTTGAGATAGGGTCAACTTTTGGAGGTACAGAGTTCGTAGATACTACCTTTTTAGTTTACGCACTAAATATTATAATCTCATTTATTCTCATCTCATTATTTAATGTACAGGAACAGATTGAAGATCCATTTGACCAGGACGGTATGGACGACATAAAACTTGAGAATTACGAGTTAGACTACTAGTTATATTCTTTTTAATATCTCATTTGCCACAACATTTCCTGATATTATTGATGGAGGTACTCCAGGACCTGGCACAGTAAGCTGTCCGCTGAAGTAAAGATTAGATAATTTCTTATTTCTCAGAGAAGGTTTAAATATTGCAGTCTGGAATAGGGTATTCGCTAGCCCGTAGGCATTCCCTTTGAATGAATTGTAGTCTTTCTTAAATTCATTTATTGCATAACTTTTCTTGTAGACTATATGGTCCCTGATATTTTGTTTAGTGAGTTTTTCTAGTCTTGATAGTATGAGTTCAAAATACTTATCTCTAATTATTTTATTATCCTCAAGATCAGGTGCTACCGGCATCAGTAAAAACATATTCTCACACCCTTTTGGTGCTACTGTATCATCAGATTTTGAGGTAAATGAAGCATAGAAAAGTGGTTCAGAGGGCCATCTTGGTGTTGAGTATATTTCCTCGGCATGATTTTCAAAATCCTTATCGAAGAAAAGGCAGTGATGTTTTACATTTTTTAGCTTTTTATCTAGGCCAACATAAAAGATAAGAGAGGATGGTGCCAGGACTCTTTTATCCCAGTAAGATTTAGAATAATTTCTAAACTTTTCTTTTAATATATTTTGATCGAAGTGATGGTAGTCAGCAGAACATACAACATAGTCTGCATCAAATGTCTTCTTGTCTGTTATTACATTAGAAATAGTCTTTTCTGAGTAGTCAAATGACTTTACCTCTTCACTAAAATAAAATTTTACCCCTTTCTCTTTTGCAAGAGATACCATTGCCTCTACAATTTTATGCATTCCACCTTCTGGGTACCATGTCCCTAGTTTTATATCTGCGTAATTCATTAGGCTGTAGAGTGACGGGGTATTTTTGGGTGTTGCACCTAAAAATAAAATGGGAAATTCTAGCAACTTTATTATCTTCTCATTTTTAAAAAACTTTCTAATGTGTTTATGCATTGAGTTAAAAATATCCAATTTTAATGCACCAGAAATTGTTTCTTTATTAATAAACTCTCTTACAGACAGGCTAGGTTTATAGACTAAGTTCTTTACACCAACATTATATTTTGTTTCTGCCTGTGATATAAATTGGTCAAGTTTCTCTCCTGCACCCTCTTCGAGTTCTTCAAATAATTCTTTAAGCTCTTCGTAATCTGCTGGTATGTCTAGCTTCTCATTTTCAGGAAAATAAACTCTGTATGAAGGGTTTAACCTTTTTAAATTCACATAATCCCCAATTTTCTTACCAAAGTCAGAGAAAAATTTTTCAAACACGTCAGGCATCCAGTACCACGAAGGCCCCATGTCGAAGGTATATCCTTTTGCATTAAATTTTCTGGCCCTTCCACCTACCCTTGAATTTTTTTCAAGTACGTAGACATTGTGCCCTTCACCAGCAAGATAGGTAGCGGCTGAGATACCGGCAAAGCCACTCCCAATAACACATATATTTTTTTTGTTATTCATATTAAAATTCTAGGTAACAGTTTACCCACTCGCTATCAAATTCCATTTTATATTTTTTGTAGAAATTTATACCAACCTCGTTCCAGTCAAGCACTTGGAGAGATAGCCCTACACAATTTTGAATTTTTGCATGATTTAAAACAAAGTCAAAAATTTTTCCTCCAATTCCTTTCCTCCTCAATGCCTCCTTAACTATTATGTCTTCAAGGTATAATACTTTTCCTCGCCATGTAGAGTACCTGTAATATGTCAAAGCCATTCCCACTATTTTAAATTTATTTTCTGCAACGAATAATTCATATACTGGGTTTGGGCCAAAGCCATCTTCTTCAAGTCTCTCTACAGAGTTTGTAACTTTTTCTGGAGCTTTTTCGAATTCAGCAAGTTCTTTAATTAAATTAAATACTTCAGGGATATCATTTTTTTTACCTGGCCTAATTATCATTTTGAAATCAATTTAAAACCAGTGTATTTATGTAGGACTTTAGGGATAGAAATTGAATTTCCCTCCTGATTATTTTCAAGAATTGAAGCCAATATCCTCGGAAGGGCAAGTGCTGAGCCGTTGAGAGTATGTGCAAGTTCTTTTGAATTTCCATCCTTAATTTTAAGGTTCATTCTGTTAGACTGGTATGTTAAGAAGTTACTCACTGAGCTGCATTCTAGCCATCTGTCTTGACCTGGGGCGTGTACCTCAAAATCATATGTTATGCTAGATGTGAATCCTAGATCTCCAGCACATAAAAGAATTTTTCTGAAAGGAAGTTCAAGACTTTCAATAAGTTTCTGAACATGGTCACACATACTATTTAGTGCATTTTCAGAATTATTTTTGTTATGAATCTGAACGATTTCTACCTTATCGAATTGGTGTAGGCGGTTTAAGCCACGAACGTGGGAACCCCAAGAGCCTGCCTCTTTCCTGAAGCAAGGAGTGTAGGCAGAATTCTTAATTGGCAATAAATTTTTTTCTATTATTTTCTTATTGTAAATATTAGTTACCGGTACTTCAGCAGTAGGAATTAAGTATAAACTCTCATTTTCAAGTTTATACATTTGGCCTTCTTTGTCAGGTAACTGTCCTGTATTTAGAGCAGAGTGCTCATTAATTAAAATAGGAGGTTGTACTTCTGTGTACCCCTGTTCTCTGGCAAAGTCTAAAAAATAGTTTACAAGGGCCCTTTGGAGTATTGCCCCGTCCCCAGTGTAAACAGGAAAACCTGCTCCTGTTATGGCACTTCCTATCTCAAAATCTATAATACCGAATTCTTTTATAAGGTCCCAGTGCGGTTTAAGTTCTCTGTCAACTTCAGAAACTTCTGAAGAGAATATAACTTCATTATCTTCATCGCTTTTACCTTCTGGTACCCTGCTATCTGGTGTGTTTGGTATCTCATATAAAATCTCATTAATTTCATTCTCTGTCTTCTTAAGACTCTCAGCTATTTCTTTACTTTTCTCTTTTAACTCCTGAGATATATTTTTTAAAGACTCAATTTCATCAGTCTCTCCACTTTTATAGGCTGTGCCAATTCTTTTGGAGAGTTCATTTGACTCTTTAAATACCTTATCAATCTCTGTCTTTTGTGATTTTCTTAAGTTATCTGAATCAATCAAATCATTTAATTTTTTTTCTATTCCAGATACCCCCCTTTTTTTAAGTGCTTTCACTACACTTTCGAAGTCATTTCTAATCCTGGTTATCTCAAGCATGTCTAGGTTTTTTATTAATTAAGAATGATTTTTTTCTCTAAAACTCCAATCTAATAAAAATTAATTTTTTTTTTGACAAATTCAAGAATAATGGTATCATTGCGGAGTCAATTGTTACTGGGTCAACCCATAAATTCTCCCACTAACACACGTTAATCAAAAACTTTTTCGATATGTATACAATGGACGAACTTAATGATAAGCTATTATCAGAGCTTAAAGATATAACTGAGGAGCTCAAGATAAAGGGTGTCTCAAAACTATCAAAGCAAGATCTTATATATAAAATATTAGATGAGCAGGCAATTTCTAAGCCTAAAGGTTCCTCATCAAAATCTGACAAGCCAAAGGAAGAAGGTGAAAAAACTGCTAAGAAACCAGCTCCAAAAGGTAGGAGCAGCGACAGAAGAGACTCCAGAGTTAGAAAAGATAGACCTGATCAAAGAAAAAATTCTGATTATGAGAAGAAGGTAAAGGAGTTTGAAGGTGTTATCGAGAGTGAAGGTGTACTTGAAATGATGCAAGACGGATACGGTTTCTTGAGGAGCAGTGACTATAATTACTTAGCCAGCCCAGATGATATATATGTCTCTCCGTCACAAATAAAATTATTTGGACTTAAGACGGGTGACACTGTCTTAGGTAAAATTCGACCGCCAAAGGAAAACGAAAAATATTTTGCACTAATTGAGGTATCAGAAATTAATGGTAAGACTCCCGAAGAAGTTCGAGACAGAATCCCTTTCAAGTATCTAACTCCGTTATTTCCTGAAGAGAAGCTTAACCTTAGCTCTAACCAAGATAATTATTCTACAAGAATTTTAGATCTTTTCTCTCCTATTGGTAAGGGACAGAGGGGGATGATAGTTTCTCAACCTAAGACTGGTAAGACAGTTCTACTCAAGCAGATCGCTAACGCAATTGCGGAGAATCATCCTGAAGTTTATCTTATGATACTACTTATAGATGAGAGGCCTGAGGAGGTTACTGATATGGCAAGAAGCGTCAAGGCTGAGGTTGTTTCGTCTACTTTTGATGAGCAAGCTGAAAGACATGTAAAGGTAGCTAATATTATATTAGAGAAAGCTAAGAGAATGGTAGAGTGTGGGCATGATGTTGTTATACTTTTAGATTCAATAACCAGGCTGGCCAGAGCACATAACACCGTTATACCTTCTTCAGGTAAAATCTTATCTGGAGGTGTTGACGCAAATGCTCTCCATAAACCTAAAAGGTTTTTTGGTGCAGCAAGAAATGTTGAAAAAGGTGGCTCTCTAACTATCATTGCAACTGCCCTCATAGAAACAGGTTCAAAAATGGATGAGGTAATATTTGAAGAGTTCAAAGGAACTGGAAATATGGAACTTCAACTAGACAGAAAATTATCAAATAGAAGAATTTACCCTGCTATAGATGTCACAGCATCAGGTACAAGAAGGGAAGATCTCCTAATTGATAAGGATGAGTTGTCAAGACTTTGGATCTTAAGAAAATATCTTGCAGACATGAACTCTATTGAAGCTATGGAGTTTTTACTCTCTAAAATAAAGGGTACAAGAAATAACGAGGAATTCTTAGTTTCGATGAATGGATAAATATTCAGATCTATCAATATTTTCTTAAAAATTATTTTATAAACTAGATATAAATTCATACTTTTAACCCCATGTTTTTAAAAACAAAAAACGTGGAAAACAACCTGGTTTATAACGTAGTCGAAAAAGACTTTAGGTTCGCTAAGGCACTAGATACATTTGGAGTTAACTTCTATAATTGCAGTAATCTCACTATCAATGAGGTTTGTAAAATAAAAGGGATAGATATAAATTCTCTCTTTGGTTACAGGATTTCATTAGACGAAAATTTTGACTTAGATTTTGATACTTTAAAGACTTCCCCTCTCAGCTTGGTAATTGAGTATCTTAAACATAATCATAGTTATTTTATTAAGAATAAGCTCCCCTATATAAAAGAGCTCATATCTAGCCTTAACCTGGAGGATAGATCATACCCATTCTTTAAAGATCTTAAATTCATATTCCCTATTTTCTATGAAGACTTTGTAGATCATATACTTGAGGAAGAAAAATTTATTTTCACTCATATTCAAAAACTTTCCAGCTCCAGAATCAAAGACCTAAACCATGCAAAATTATTTTATGCACTTAAGAATATTTCTCTGAAGGAAATTGCAGAAGAACATATTAATGAAGATTCCGAGATGAGTGGTATCAGGGGTCTGACAAAAAACTATTCACTAGATAATATTGAAAACCTTCACCTTAAGGTTATATTCCAAGAGCTAAAAGATTTTGATAATGAACTCGAAATTCATTCAGATATTGAAAATAAAATACTATTTCCAAGAGCTCTAGAATTAGAAAATCTCATTTCTGATAAGATTAGAAATATATCGTTTCTTAATTAATGGGTAGAATTCTTTGTTTTGACTACGGAGCCAAGAGGGTAGGTGTGGCCGTAACTGATGAGCAAAGGATAATATCTACACCCTTACTTACATGTGAAAATAAAAAGGTATTTGAATTTACAGAATCCTACCTGAATGAAAATAATGTTGATCTATTCCTAGTTGGTATGCCTTTAGATTTAAGAGGTGAGCCAACAGACTCAACAGCAATTACAAAAAGTTTCATTGCTAAGTTATCTTCTCAATTTAGCAAGATAGAGATCGATACTTATGACGAAAGATACACTTCCAAAATCGCTAAAGACTCATTGATTTTTCTTGGAAAGAATAAAAAATATAGAAGAAAAAAAAGTAATATTGATAAAGTGAGTGCAAGTTTAATTTTGCAATCTTACTTAATTAGGAACTCATGATATACCCCATTACACTTTACGGAGATTCTGTTCTCAGAAGAAGAGCTGATGAAATACTTGAAGGCGAGATAGATTTAAAAGGGTTATCTAATGATATGTTTGAGACTATGCATAGTGCAGAGGGTATAGGTCTTGCAGCTCCGCAGATTGGAATATCTAAAAGAATTTTTGTTGTTGATGGTTCTATGCTGGAGGATGAGGATATGAAGAAATTCAAGCAAGTTTTTATTAATCCAGTTATTGAAGATGAGAGTGGTGAAGTTTGGAGTTTTGAGGAAGGGTGTCTTAGTATTCCTAATGTCAGAGGTGATGTGGGCAGAAGGTCAGTAATTAAAATCACATACTATGACGAGTCTTGGCAAAAGAAAACAGAAGAGTTTGGTGGTATGAGGGCTAGGGTCATTCAACATGAATTCGATCATATAGAAGGAAAGCTTTTTGTTGACTATCTCTCTCCTATCAAAAAGAAACTTCTCAAAAATAAATTGTCTGAGATCATGAAAGGTAAGGTAGAAACTCACTATAAAGTTAAAAAATAATGCTCACAGAGGTAAAAGAGCTCTATAAGATATTTAAGAAAAGTTCAGGGGTTTCAACAGACACCAGAACTATTAAAAAAAATAATATATTTTTTTGTTTGGGCGGTGACAACTTTGATGGAAATGATTTTGCTCTTGAGGCTCTAGAGAAGGGTGCACAATATTGTGTTGTAGACAACCCAAGTCTGATAACTAAATCAAAAAAATTTTTATTAGTTAATGATACTCTTAAAACATTGCAAGATCTTGCTAGTGAACACAGAGACAGTTTAAATATACCTATTATTGGAATAACAGGTTCTAATGGAAAGACCACTACAAAGAATTTAATTGAAATTGCTCTTGGCATAAAGTTTAAAGTATATGCTACTAAAGGAAACCTCAACAATCACATAGGGGTTCCCCTTAGTATTTTAGATATTTCTGACAAGTACGAAATCGGTGTTATAGAGATGGGTGCAAGTTCAGTTGGGGAGATAGAGACTCTGTGTAAAATAGCTAAGCCAACATGTGGTTTAATTACAAATATATCTAATGCACATATCAAGGGTTTTGAATCTTTTGAGGGTGTTGTTCGGGGAAAGTCAGAGCTGTATGATTACCTTAACAAGAATGGGGGTAAGATATTTTTAAATACTAATGACGACACCATTAAAAATTTCTCCAAAAGGTTTAAAAGTGCTATCCATGTAGAGGGTAAAAATTCAAATATTCAAGTAGAAGTTATGACTTCGCCTGAAGGCGAAAAGATGTATGAGCCTAAAATTTTATTCAAAGTTAGAGATGAAAAAAATGAGGTTAATGAGTCTAGGGTTTCAAAACTATTTGGAAGGTACAATTATGAGAATATAATAATGGCTATCTCTGTCGCTAAGTTTTTTGGAATAAGTGAGTCAGAATCTTCGAAAGGTATTTGTTCTTCTGATTTACATTCTAATAATAGATCAGAAGTTATTAGTATAAATAAATCAACAATAGTTCTTGACGCCTATAACGCAAACCCTGTATCTATGAAAAATGCTATAGATTCAGTTATGAATTTTTCAGATAATGACAAGCTGCTGATTTTAGGTGATATGAATGAGTTAGGAGATATTTCGTCAGAGGAACACACCAAAATAGGTCTCTTTACATCAAAATTAAATTTAAGAGATTGTTTTCTTGTTGGTGAGAAAATGCTTGCCGCTCATGATGTTAACAAAGAATCAAGATGGTATAAAGACTATGATGAGATGGAAAAAGCTCTATCTGAGATGGAGTTTTTAGGGGTTGATGTTCTTGTAAAGGGATCTAGGGGTCTGAGGTTAGAGAGGGTGGTTAATCTCCTTAAGAGAATATTATCTTAATATTTGTTGTAAAAAGTTTTACTCCAATAGCTAGAAGAATAATGCCAAACACTTTCCTTAGTATATTTATACCCTGATTTCCTATCAACTTCTCAATTTTTTCTGAGGACTTTAATACAATATAGACTAAGACCATATTCACAATAATTGCCAAAATAATATTGATATTACTAAACTCAGATTTGATAGATATCAGAGTTGTTAATGTCCCTGGGCCAGCTATAAGTGGGAAAGCTATTGGAACTATTGAAGCTGTCTTAGGATTACTGTCTTTGTAAAGCTTTACACCGAGTATCATCTCTGTAGCAAGAAATAAAATAATTATAGATCCAGCTACGGCGAAAGAGTGGATATCAACACCTAAAAGCTGCAATATGATTTCTCCAATGTAGAGGAATGTAACCATTATAATAAGCGAAACTATGGTGGCCTTTCCAGACTCAATTACTTTGAATTTTTCCCTTAACAGAATTATAAGTGGAATATTTCCGACCACATCTATAATTGCAAACAGAATCATTGTAGCAGATATAAATTCTTTGATTTCTAAATTCATGATTTAAATTTTGCGGCAAATATATGATA
>MDSV01224976.1_pt1 | contig 12624 bp, 12 predicted proteins | sample 810851 | NCBI WGS metagenome assembly MDSV01 (sample SAMN05326640, study PRJNA326480) | marine metagenome | isolation source: seawater | place: Atlantic Ocean: North East | collected 2012
CTAGTAAAGACATAAAACCATTATTTAGCTTATGCAAAATGAATTCTCAGCAAGTAATATCTAATCATTTAAGCAAAGAAGATAAATATACTTTTGCATTCAAACAATTGACAGAAGATCTTGGAATATCATCAGATATTAAAAGAATTGAAACTTTTGATGTTAGTCACTTCTCTGGAGATAACGCCATTGCATCATGCGTAGTCTTTTCAAAAGAGGGATCACAGAAGAAAAGCTATAGACTTTATAATATTCCAAGAGAAGTTTCTGGTAATGATATTGGTTCATTAGAAAACGTTATAAAAAGAAGACTTAAGTATTTTGATAACAAAGACATAAAACCTGATTTAATTGTCATCGATGGGGGCAAAGCGCAGCTAAAATTTACTCAAGGAATAGTTAAAAATTCACTTCACAGCGATATTAAAGTTATCTCTATCGCAAAAGGCGTAAATAGAGTAAGAGCTACAGAAACAATTTTTTCAATTCATGGAGTGGTTGAGTTTGATAAATACTCAAAGTCATATTTATTACTTCAAGAAATGCGAGATGAAGCTCATCGTTTTGCAATCTCAGCACAAAGAAAGAAAAAGAAAAATTCTATTAAAAAATCAAAACTAGATCTTGTTCCTGGTATTGGACAAGTTCTTAAGAAAAGATTATTAAACCAATTTAAGAATATTAAATCAGTAAGTAATGCAAGTATTGAAGATTTAATGACTATAAATGGTATAAATGAGAAGATAGCACAAGAAATTAAAATAGAATTAAATAAATGACATACTTCATAAATCTTCTTACACTTTCCAGAATTTTTCTTGCTGGTATTATTTTCCTATTACTAACAAGACCAGAAGGGTATTTTCTTGCTTTTGTATTATTTTTTGTAGCAGGAGTAACTGATTATTTTGATGGATACTTAGCAAGAAAATATAATTTAACGTCACAAATAGGAGAGATATTAGATCCAATTGCAGATAAAGTATTAATAGTTTTTGTTTTATTTGGGCTTTCAGTAAATCTTACAAGTTATTATGTTGCATTTTTAAGTGCAGTTATTATTGCAAGAGAAATCTGGGTAGGGGCGTTAAGAGATCTAAGTAGTAGAAAAGGAATTCCTGATGCTACAAAAGTCACTTTTACTGCAAAAATAAAGACAACTATTCAACTTTTTACAATAAGTATATATTTATTGGGTATCACTCTAAATAATATGCTGCTGATACTTTTTGCAGACATGTTTTTATTTTTATCTTTGATAATTACAATTTATACTGGGTATATATACACAGTTAATATTTTTAATAAAAATTAAATTATTTGGGAGTAAAAGTGAAAACAATAATAGTAAGTGGAGGTTTTGATCCCCTACATTCTGGTCATATAGCTTATTTTAAAGATGCAAAAAGTTATGGAGATAAATTAGTAGTTGCCCTTAATAGTGACTCATGGCTTGAAAGTAAAAAGGGAAAATACTTTATGCCTTTTAATGAAAGGAAGGTAATAATAGAAAATTTAACTTATGTCGATGATGTTATTGACTTTAAAGATGATAAATTAGGAAGTTGTATAAATGGATTAGAAAAAGCCAAAAAACTTTATCCAAACGATCAATTATTTTTTGCTAATGGCGGGGATAGGAATGATTCAAATATTCCTGAGATGTCCGTATCTGGCATTGAGTTTATTTTTGGCGTAGGTGGTCATGATAAAAAAAACTCATCATCATGGATTTTAAAAAACTGGCAATATTACTATGAAGAAAGATTATGGGGATCTTTCTATAATCTATTTGAAGAAGAGCAAGTAAAAGTAAAAGAGCTAATTGTGCTTCCTGGTAAAGGCATGAGTTTTCAAAAACATTTTAAAAGAAGTGAAATATGGATGGTCAGCAAGGGATCATGTGTTGTAAATTTTAGTAAAGATAGTCCAGATCAAAAAGAATATATTCAACTTAATAAATTTGATCATTATTTAGTTCCAGTTGGTGACTGGCATCAAATTACCAATCCTTTTGATAAGACGTGCCATCTAATAGAAATTCAATATGGGGAAGCTTGCATTGAAGATGATATTGAGAGGACAGAGTACTATTCACCAAATTAATTAAATTAAAAATAATAATCTTTTTGTTTTAGATAATAGATGTATACAATATATCACGCTTAACTTGGCTGGATGGCAGAGTGGTTATGCAGCGGCCTGCAAAGCCGTTTACTCCGGTTCGATTCCGGATTCAGCCTCCATTTATATGGAGTTTATATGAAAGTTGGAATAATCGGTTTAGGATTTGTAGGATCTGCTCTTTTAAGTGGATTAAAAGATAATGTTGAAGTTATGAAAGTTGATCCAAAAATTGGCACGTCAACAAATGATTTATTAAAGTTTAATCCAGATATAATTTTTATTTCAGTTCCTACTCCAATGAGTGACGATGGATCACAAGATATTTCCATATTAAATCAGGTCTTAAATGAAATAAAATCACTTAAACTTAAATCATTGGTGGCATTAAAGAGCACTCTATTACCTTCCTCTATTAGCTCTATAGAAAAGAAGATTGAGAGATTTGTTTATAATCCAGAATTCTTAAGAGAGAAAACAGCATCAGAAGATTTTATAAATTCTTCATTTATAATATTTGGAGGAAATAAAGAAAACTCAAGTATCTTATCAGATTTCTATACCAATTATACTCTTTGCAAGTGTTCGGATCATATATTCATAAATGCTGTGGAAGCTTCTTTGGTAAAATACGCAATAAATTCATTTCTTGCAACTAAAGTAGTATTTTTTAATCAGTTATTTGATATTTTTAATAAATTAGATACACCTGGAAATTGGAAACAAGTCATTAATGCTATTGGTAAAGATAATAGAGTAGGCGCATCCCACATGGAAGTTCCTGGTCATGATGGAAGATTGGGGTTTGGCGGAGCATGTTTTCCAAAAGATACTAACGCATTAAAGGAGTTTTCTAAATCTCTAGGTGTGGAATTTTCACTGTTGGAAAATGTAATTATGATTAATAATAGAATCAGAATGAGTTATAATGATCAAACTGAGAGAGAAAAAGAACAAAATATTAAGTTTAAACCCAATTAATTTTAGCCCGGGTGGTGGAATTGGTAGACACAAGGGACTTAAAATCCCTCGCCAGAAATGGCGTGCCGGTTCAAGTCCGGCTCCGGGTACCACATATTAAAACTGATGCTCCCCAGTTAATTGGAGAATAGGAATATGATATCCACAACTAAAGAAGTGAATTTAAATTTCAAACAATTTCTATTATTACTCTGGAGTAGAAAATTCATTATTTTGTTTACGACATTATTTTTTATTGTTGTAAGTATTTCGTATGCATTATATTTGCCTAACGAATATAGATCTCAAGCAGTTGTAAAATTATCTCAACAACATAACTCAGATATGTCTTCGATTGCTTCACAATATGGAGGCATTGCAGCAGCAGCAGGCATTGATATTCCAAATTCTACTAGCGAAAAGTCTGAAAATTTGGCAATAGAAATTATAAAATCAAGGGAGTTTTTCAAGCATCTTCTAACCTATGAAGGTGTATTGCCAGAAATAATGGCAGCAAAAAGATTTAATTTTGATAACCAAGAAACTATTTTTGATGAAAAAATATATAGACCTGAAAAAAAAGAATGGGTTAGAAAACCAGAACCTCCTTTTGGAATAATTCCATCATATCTAGAAGCACATGAAGTATATTTGAATGAAATTTTGACTATCTTTTTTGATAAAAAAACTAATTTTATAACTATCAGCATTACGCACGTTTCTCCAGTATTTGCAGAAGAATTTTTAGCTCTAATAATTAATGAATTAAATAGACTTGAAAGAGAAACCGACTTATTAAAAATAAATAAGAAGTTAATTTATTTAGAGGAACAACTTAATAAATTTGAAATAAAAGGAATACAAGATTCAATATTTAATATCATAGAAACTCAGTTAGAAAAAAAAATGTTAACGGACATTAGTGATGAATACTTTATAGAAATATTAGACAGTCCTTTTATCCCAGAAGAAAAATCTTCACCACAAAGATCATTAATTGTTATTCTTGGATCTATTCTTGGTTTTATATTTTCAGTTACATTCATCTTTTTAAGAAATATAAGTAATGTCAAATTAGAGACTTCTCTCTAAATACTTTTTTAATAAATTTTGTTACAAGCTTTAGAAAACCTTAAAAACCATCCAGGATTTATAAGGTATTCTAAAAATACCTTATGGCTATTTTTTGACAAAGTTGCTAAATCAATCTTTTATCTTATTACATGGATTTTAATAGCAAGACTTCTTGGCCCAGATGAATTTGGAATTCTTAATTATGCAATAAGCTTTGTCTTTTTTTTTACATCTATTGCAGGTCTTGGTCTAGATGATATTGTAGTTAAAGCAATTCTAAAAAAAGAATATTTGCCTGAAACTATATTAGGCACAGCTCTTATAATTAAAATATTAGGTTCAATTATATCTCTATTTCTTATTTTTTTAGTTACATCTCTTGTTGGAGATGATTATCCTACTAAAAAAATTATTTATATAATTTCAATATCAATATTTTTTCACTCTTTTAATGTATTTATCTTTTACTTTCAATCTCAGGTTTTATTAAAGTTTCCTGCACTTTCAAATATATTTACACTAATTATCTCTACCATTATTAAATTATATCTAATAATGAATGATGCTGATTTAATTTATTTTGCTCTAATGTTTGTTTTGGATGGATTTTTTCTTTCTATATTTCTTATATATTTCTTTACTAAGAGGTCAGTAATTCCATTATCAAAATTAAATTTTAATAAATCTCTAGCATTAAATTTAATAAGAGACGGCTGGCCATTAATTTTTACAGGATTACTAATATCAATATATATGAAGATAGATCAGATTATGATTACCCAGATTCTTGGATCTTCAGAAAATGGTATTTATTCAGCTGCTGTATTTTTAAGTGAATCTTTTAATTTTATAGCATTAGTAATTACTGCCTCAGTATTTCCAGCAATTTTAAATGCAAAAAACAAAAATAATAATTTATATGAGAAAAGAATTTCAAATATGTATTTTATTTTATTCTGGCTTTCAATATTTATATCAATATTTATTACATTAACTAGTTCATTTTTAATTGATATTCTATATGGCAAAGAGTTTCTTGAATCGGCATATATTTTAAAAATACATATTTGGTCTTCAATTCTAGTATTTCTAGGACTTGCTAATTCTAAATGGTTTATAAGCGAGAACCTCCAGAAGCTTTCAATGATATATACTTTTATTGGAGCATTTTTAAACATAGTGTTGAATTATTTTTGGCTTCAGAGTATTGGTATTTCTGGAGCTGCATGGGCAACACTGGTTTCTTATTTTTTTGCAGCTTATCTATGTTTATTAATATCAAAAGATACCAGAATTAGTTTTTTTAGAATAAACAGAAGCATTTTTAGCTTTAGATTATAATAATATAATATTATTTTTTAATCCCGACACTATGAGACAGATAATAAAGAATAAAATTAAAAAATTTCTACCACTAGCCATGAAAGATTATTTATCAAAAATAAATGGTTTATATCTTGGTGGTTACAAAACAAAATCATTTTCACAAGAAGGCGAAGATGTTGTGCTTAATAGAATTTTTGACATGATTAATCCAGACCTTAAGGGGTTTTATGTTGATGTTGGAGCTCATCACCCATTTAGATTTTCAAATACATATCTTTTTTATAAGAAGGGCTGGAGTGGTATAAATATTGATGCTATGCCAAAAAGCATGATACCTTTTAAAAATAAGAGACCTAGAGATATAAATATTGAAGTCCCAATTTCAGATCAAGAAGATAACTTAACATATTATATTTTTAATGAGCCTGCATTAAATGGTTTTAGTAAGGAATTTTCTATTGAGCGTGATAATAATCCAAAAAATAATTTTTATATAAAAGATACTAAAAAAGTAAATACTAGAACACTTACTTCAGTCTTAGACGATAATATTTTACCTAATCAGAGAATAGATTTTTTAACAATCGATGCTGAGGGATATGATTTAAAAGTTTTGCATTCATTAAATTTCAAAAAGTATAAACCAGTTTTTATTTTGGTTGAAATTTTAGAATCTAGCTTTAGTAATATTTTAAATAATGAGATCTCAAAATTTTTGATATCTAAGAAATATTATTTCTTTGCAAAAACCGTTAATACTGCCTTTTTTTGTTTAAGTGATTCTATAGATGATCTTGCCCTAGATTACAAAAGAAGTGTTTTATAATTCTAATTTAAGTTTCGAAACTTACCTTAGTTCTATTTTATTATTATCTGTTTTAATAATTTCAATAGCTATTTTTTTAAATAAAGCTAAAAATGATGGCCTTTCCTTTCAATTAGGTATTTTATTTTCAGTATTATTTTTTTTAGCACCTCCTTCATTTTTTCTTATTTTTTCAGGAACCGTTGAGGTGGACCGCTTTGGATTTGGCGGGACGGATTTTAAAGATATTTATATAAATGAAAGTGCTGTTTCAATGTTAATACTATCTATATATATTATTTTAATTTCATTGTGGACTATGTTCTCAGAAAATAAAATAATATTAAATGACGTCTCAGATACTTATAAGAGCAGCAAAACATACTACCTTAATACTATTTACCTTACTCTTATCTATTCTGTATTTTTTAGCCTAATAATTTTTATTTTTAGCGGTATAAGTTCAGGTGGTGGAAATTGGTATGAGAGTTCAGCTCAGTTCTGGGAACAATTTGGTTTTATTGGAGTAATATTAAATTTCTCCCACTTCGCTGCTAGACTCGTTTTTGTAACAGTTTTCTTTTTTTACTTTAAAAATTTTATCAATAATAAATTGTTAGGTTTTTCTTTCCTAATATTTTTCTGTTTATTTGACTCATATATAACTGGAAATAGAATTTTTTTATTTGTTGCCCTTGCTCTTCTAGGAACTGATTTTTTAAAAAATTTTGGTAAGAGACAAGCATATCAAATTATTATTTTAACTCCATTAGTTGTGATTTTGGGCTTAGCTTCTTCTGTTTATGGTCTATTAAGATATTATATTTCTGCTTTTGGCATACCAACTTTTGATGAATTGATATTAATTTTTGAAAATTTTGAATTTGACGAGTGGGGTCTTAAAAGCGCAATTTTAGGAATGTTTGAATCAATAAATTTTAATGTAGTAATGTCAATATTTAATGAAGCAACTATTCATAATATTTTCTACGGAGAATCATATTTAAAAGTCTTTTTTACATTTATACCCAGAAGTTTATGGCCTGATAAACCTGAGTCTATTGCTTTAGAGGCAACAAAAATCTTATCTCCATCTGAGGATCACTTATCCCTTGCTTTAACCATGATAGGAGAGATGCATTTTAATTTTTTATATTTAGGAATTTTATTTATAGTTCCTTTCTTAATAGTTTTAAATAAAATCTGTAATGCTTGTCTTGGAGCATTGCCTGAAATTAGAAGTTATTTTCTTTTTGGAATAGGTGTATTAATGTTTAGAATGTCTTTCTCAGATACATTTATGGTTTTTTTAATATCTATTCTTATAATGTATTTTCTTAGATTAAGAATTAACTTAAAAAATAACTAAATTATGGCTATAACTATTATTCAGCCTTTTATTGCTCATTATAGAGAGGATTTTTACAAATCTCTTTCTCAAAAAATTGACTTTGATCTTTTTTGCATTGATATGCCCAATAAAGATGCAGGCTTTAAGGTTAGTAATCAAATAAATGTAAGTTGGTTACCTACATTCAAACTAGGTAAATATATATTTTTTAATTTTCTAAAAAAAGAAATACTTAAGAATAATATTATAGTCTCAAGCTTTAATCCAAATTGGATTACTTTATATTTTTTGTTATTTGCTAAATTTTTTATGCGCAAAAAAATCATTTTATGGACTCACGGTACAAGCGTCTTGAATGGCTTTAACCCTAAGCATCCACGAGACATAATTAAAATTATATTTTTTAATTTAGCTGACGGGATATGTTTCTATACAAATAATGAATTAAAAATAATGTCGCAATATTTAAAATATCCAAAATTATTTTATATAAACAACACGATGAATGTTTCTAAAATAAGTGAAACAAGCTCATCCATTAAAGATAACAAGGCCTCATTAAAAAGAAAATATGGCATTTCATCATCAAGGGTAATAATTTTTTGCGCAAGATTTATTGAAAATAGACGCGAAGATATATTGATAGATTTAATTAAAAATCTCAGCAATAAAGATATATCTTTTATTATTATCGGTGATGGAAATACAAAACCTGATTTTAGCCAGTTTTCAAAAGTTCATGACTTTGGCTCAGTATATGACTCAAAAATAAAAGCAGAACTTTTTAAGATAGCAGATTTTAATTTTCAACCTGCGTGGTCAGGTTTGTCTGTTATTGAATCATTAGCAAATGGCGTTCCATACCTTACAATGAAGAAGTCAAAGGAGATTCCTCAATGTGTAGAATATAATTATATTAAAGATTCTATGAATGGTTTTATATTTGAATCTATAGAAGAAGCGTCAGAGCTTATCTGTTCCATAAGTGATAAGGACCTTAAAACCATCAAAGACTTTTGTAAAGAATCAGCTAACAAAGAACTTTCTTTAGAAAAAATGGTAAAAAACTTTTATAATGGCGTTAATTCAATAAATTAACCTAACATAAAAACTAATGATACGTTTAATGAAGCATTCTTTTTTTGCCGAGGCAGAAGTAGAAAAAAAGTTAGCAGATTTTGTCCTACACGAGCCTATGCTGAGCATGGGCAAATATACTGAACAGTTCCAAGAAGAATTTGCTTTTTGGCACTCAAGAAAGCATTGCATTATGGTTAATAGTGGAAGTAGCGCTAATCTAATTCTTCTATCTGCATTAATTAACTTAGGTCGCTTGCAGCTGGGTGATCGAGTCGGCGTTAGTGGGGTAACGTGGTCAACTAATATTATGCCAATAATTCAGCTTGGCTTAATTCCAGTTTTAATAGATGTAGAAAAAGATGGTGTAAATATAGACGATGAGTCATTATCTGATGAGATAAATAATCTCAATGCCCTTTTTATAACTAATGTTCTTGGTCTCTCAAATTCGTTATCCAAAATTCAACTACTTTGTCAAAAACATAATGTGCAACTTTATGAAGATAATTGTGAATCTCTTGGATGCTTTCAAGATGACAAATTGATGGGGAATTTTGGTTTGGCAAGCACTACGAGTTCTTTCATAGGCCATCATTTTTCTACAATTGAAGGAGGGTATGTTTTTACTGATGATGATGAATTAGCAGCAATGATGAAAGTTGTTCGTGCTCATGGGTGGACGCGAAACCTTGATGATGAGGAAATGAAAATGCTAAGTATAGATAAAGTATCAGACTTCCAAGCTCCATATACTTTCCAATATTGCGGTTTCAATCTTCGACCAAGTGAAATAAATGCTTACTGTGGAATTTTACAATTACCTTTATTAAAAAAATATAACAAAATTCGTGAAGAAAGATTTAGAATTATTGCTCAATTAGCTCCTGATAATATTTATGCAAGTGATACATTTAATCCAGTTTTTGCATTACCAATTAGAGCTAGAAACATTAAAGAAAGAGATTATTTTATTAAAACTTTTAAGATAAGAAAGATTGAATGTAGGCCATTGATATCAGGCTCTATGGGCATGCAGCCATTCTGGAAGAGAATTTATGGAGAGTGTCCTCTACTAAATGCTTCAAAGGTTGATGAATGCGGTTTGTATATTACCAATGATCCTCAGCTCAGCAAAGATGAATTTACTATATTAGTCGACACAATAAATGAATTAATATCATGATTAACCAAATAGAACCGTGGATTGATAATGATGAGTTAGAGCAACTTAAAAGAGTAATTGACTCAACCTTTATCACTGAGAGTACTTTAACAAAGGAATTTGAGGAACTTACCAAAGATCTATCAGGCTCAAAGCATGCTATTGCAATGACTAATGGAACTGTAGCAATGTTTTGTAATTTAAAGGCTCTTGATATTGGTCCTGGTGATGAGGTTATTGTGCCTGATATGACCTTTATTGCTACTGCTAATTCAGTAATTATGGCAGGAGCAAAACCAGTATTCTGTGACATTTATAGAGATACTTTAGGAATAGATGTTGAAATGGCTAAAAGCCTAATTAATAAGAAAACAAAAGCTATATGCCCAGTTCACTTATATGGAGGAACTGCTGACATAGATAAATTAGTGGATCTTTGTAATAAGGAAGATATTTATTTAATCGAGGACGCAGCTCAGGGTGTTGGAGTTAAATATAATAATAGGCATGTAGGCACTTTTGGAATAAATTCGATACTATCCTATTATGGAAATAAAACTATAACGTGTGCTGAAGGAGGGGTCATCTTAACTAATGATGATGATTTAGCTAAGAAATGTTATAGATTAAAAAATCACGGAAGAGATCAAAAAGGTATTTTTAAACATGAACATATTGGTTTTAATTTTGCATTTACTGAAATGCAAGCAGCTATTGGAATTTCTCAAATGAATAAACTAGAAAGAGTTATTCAAAAGAAAAAACAAATTCATGATTTATATGTAGAATCTTTTTCCGGAATCAAAGATTTTTCTCCTCAATTTTTTGATCCAAAATGCACCCCTGTAAATTGGTTTACATCGTTTTTTACAAATAGAAAAAAAGATTTAATTGAATATTTGCTATCAAAGGATATTCAAACTAGACAGTTTTTTTATCCACTGCATATGCAGCCATGCTATAGAACCTCCGATCAGGTAATTACGAGACCATGTCCAAATAGTAAAAATGCATATGATATGGGCATCTCACTTCCATCTTCATATAATTTAACTCAACAAGATCAACAGAAAGTTATTGAAGAAATTAGGAATTTCTTTTCTTGAAAATTGGTTTAAACCTTCTTTCTATTGATCCTAATTATATGGGGGGAGTAACTTCATTTACTCTTGGAGTCATATCAGGCCTTATTAAAAATAATAGAGATAAACTTCAACTATATGTTCACAAAGGCAATAAACATTTATTTAATTCATATGCAAATGACAACGTTAAACTCATAGAGTTGGATTATGGAATAGTTAAAAACACTTTATCAAAAATATGCATCCTAATATTTCCTGACAGATTTAATAAATATTTGAATGCTATTCTTTTTAACAAGATTGCAAGAATAATGGATCAAAGCTCTGATGTTATTTATAACCCATCAGCGACACTTATAAATTTTAATAATAAAGTGCCTGTAATTGTATCCATGCATGATATTCAGCATATTCATTATCCAGATTACTTTAATTTTTTAAGACTTAATTTTAGAAAGAAGAGCTATCTTTACACTGCAAAATATTCAAATTATATTCAAGCAAGCAGCAAATTTATCGGCCGAGACTTCTTGGACAACTATAAATTTTTAAATCAAGAAGATATTTTTTATATTTCTGAGGGAGTATTACAAGATGAATTTTATATTGATAATAATAAAGCATCAAATTTAATAAAAGAAATAAATATAATAGATGATTTTATCTTTTATCCTGCTCAATTATGGCATCACAAAGATCATATTACTGTAATAAAAGCATTAAAGATATTAAGAGATGACTATGGATTAAATATTATGCTTGTATTGTCAGGCGATAAGTTTTCTTCATCAAAAGATATATTTAATTTAATAGATAAATATAAATTAAATAATCAGATTAGATATTTAGGCAAAGTTTCTTTTAAAAGTTTAGTTGCTCTTTATACTAAAGCTAAATTTCTTATAACTGCTACATTATACGAATCAAGCAGTCTTCCTATATTAGAGGCAGTTGCAACTAAAACTGCAATTATTGCATCAAATACACCTCCAAATGTTGAGATGACTGATACTCTATCAATAAATTTATTTACTGCTAATGAGCCTGATTCTCTTGCTAAGGTTATAAAGGATGTTTGGCCTAATGATTCTTTAAGAAAAAAACAGATAGAAGAAAATTTCAAAAACTTACATCCATATAAGTGGTCTGAGGTTACAAAAAGATACTACAATATGTTTAAAAAAGTTATAGAAAATGAAAAATCTAACTAGAAAGATTATTAAAGCTATATGCTTGCTTCCAATAAGATTATACAGACGCGCATTATATAAAGGGGTAGCTGCTGCAGTTGAGCATGAAAAAATACTTAAAAGTATTTCCTGCAATACTATAGTTGATATTGGTTCAAACAAGGGGCAGTTTGCTCTAGTAGCAAGAAAATGTTTCCCAGATTCAAAGATTATTTCTTTTGATCCCTTACCAAATTCTGGTTCTATATTTAAAGATATTTTTATAGAAGATAATAATATAATTTTCCACAATTATGCCATTGGTCCAAGAGAAGGAAAAAAAGAAATTCATATTTCCAAGAAAGATGATTCTTCATCCTTACTCGGAATTACTAAACTTCAAGATAATCTATTTCCTGGAACAGCTCAGGAAAGTATTTCAACCATAGATATGGCACCTTTAGATAATTTTATAAAAAAAGATCAAA
>MDSV01195641.1_pt1 | contig 12623 bp, 8 predicted proteins | sample 810851 | NCBI WGS metagenome assembly MDSV01 (sample SAMN05326640, study PRJNA326480) | marine metagenome | isolation source: seawater | place: Atlantic Ocean: North East | collected 2012
AAGGATCACGGTGCTCAAATTAAAAACGACGATACTTACGAAGCGCTTCGCGATGAAGGGTATAGCAAAGAAAAGTCAGCGCGTATTGCCAATGCACAGGCAAACAGCAAACAAACGCCTTCAAAGGATGGCGGAAAAGGCAAGAAGTACGAGGACCGCACTAAAGATGAGCTTTACCAAAAAGCAAAAGAGGTAGGTATTGAAGGTCGCTCAAACATGAGCAAAGTCGAGCTAATCGACGCTCTGCGCAACCACTAGTGGCGGGCACACCGTTATCTAAATAGCAGCGTTAAAAAAATCAATGAGAATATTTCATACAAAAATGAAATTAAGTCATTTTTATTCATAAATAAAACCACGTATAACGTACTTATAGCTTTTACAGCCTTTACATTACTCGGTTTAATCTTTTGAATAGAAGCGCATTCTCATGAACAGTAACGTGGACACAAATTTCTCTTTTACTATTAACAGCGTTAAGTTTGATGAAGATTATCGCCCGTCAGACAATACGCGCATTACCACAAATTTTGCTAACTTAGCGCGGGGTGAGCGCCGAAAAGAGAATTTACGCGATGCATTGAGCATGATTAACAACCGCTTTAATGCACTAGCTAGCTGGGACAATGAACGTGGTGACCGCTATGCCGTTGAACTAGAAATAGTATCGGTAGATATTGATATAGAAAGAAACGGCAACACCTTTCCCACTATCGAGATATTGCAAACCAATATCATCGATAAGCAAACCGGAAAACGCACTCAAGGTATCGTGGGTAACAACTTCTCGTCTTATGTGCGCGATTATGATTTTAGCGTTCGTCTATCAAATCATAACCGTGGGCAGTCACCTTTTAGTATACCCAACGACTTTGGCGACCTGCACGGCAAACTTTTTAAATACTTTGTTAATTCAGAAGCCTATAAAACACACTTTTCAAAGCTGCCAGTAATTTGCTTGAGTGTTTCTGACAATAAAACATACCGCAGAACAGAGAACCAGCACCCTGTATTAGGTGTGGAATATCAGCCTAATGAAACGTCGCTAACTGAGCAGTATTTTAAAAAGATGGGCTTAAACGTGCGCTATTTCATGCCGCACAACAGCGCCGCGCCATTTGCTTTTTATTTCTTCGGCGACTTGCTAAACGACTACACCAATTTAGAGCTTATTAGCACGATTGCGACCATGGAGACGTTCCAGAAAATCTATCGCCCAGAAATTTACAACGCAAACGCACAAGCAGGTCTAAGCTACAAGCCGGACTTAAAAAATAGCGACCATTCGGTAACGCGCATTGTGTATGACCGTGAAGAGCGCAGCCAGCTCGCTGTTGAGCAAGGCAAGTTTGTAGAAGATAATTTTCTGAAGCCTTATCAACACAAGCTACAGCAATTTACGGCTAGCTATGCTTAATTGTACCTTTTTATAGCGCGGCTCATAACGCTCGAACAGGGCTAATTGAATTCGAAATGTCGATGAAAAGGGCAGTACGCGCTGCCCTGTATTCACCTATCCGAATTATTGATTAAAAGAAACCAAACTACATGAAAAAACTACTCCCCACCTCTATTGCAGGCAGTCTTCCAAAACCATCATGGTTGGCAGAACCCGAAACGCTATGGTCGCCTTGGAAGTTAGAAAGTGAAGCGCTGGAAGAAGGTAAAAAAGATGCGCTGCGCGTTACGCTTCAGGAGCAGACCGCTTCTGGCATCGACATTGTTTGCGATGGTGAGCAAACCCGTCAGCACTTTGTGACCACTTTCATAGAACATCTTGATGGCGTAGATTTTGAAAACCGTAAAACCGTGCGTATTCGCAATCGTTACGATGCTAGCGTACCTGTTGTAACCCAAGCGGTTACGCGACCAAAATCGGTATTTGTTGAAGATGCCAAGTTTTTACGAAGCCAGACTGATCAACCTATTAAATGGGCACTTCCAGGCCCAATGACTATGGTCGATACCTTGTATGACGACCACTATAAAAGCCGCGAAAAGCTTGCATGGGAATTTGCAAAAATTTTAAACCAAGAGGCGAAAGAACTAGAGGCAGCGGGTGTAGATATAATCCAGTTTGACGAGCCATCTTTTAACGTGTTCTTCGATGAAGTTAATGAATGGGGTATCGCCGCATTAGAGCGTGCTATTGAAGGGCTGAAATGTGAAACCGCTGTTCATATTTGCTACGGATACGGTATCAAAGCCAACACAGATTGGAAGAAAACACTGGGTACGGAATGGCGTCAATACGAAGAAAGCTTTCCTAAACTAGCGAAGTCCAATATTGATATGGTTTCGCTAGAGTGTCATAACTCCCATGTTCCTATTGAGCTGATTTCGCTTCTTAAAGGCAAAAAGGTAATGGTAGGCGCTATTGATGTTGCTACAGACTCGATAGAGACACCCGAAGAAGTAGCAGCTACATTGCGTGAAGCATTAAAGTACGTGGATGCAGACAAGCTTTACCCTTGCACTAACTGCGGTATGGCGCCACTTTCTCGCGCTGTTGCGCGAGGTAAGCTTGAGGCATTAAGTGCAGGTGCCGACATTGTAAGACAAGAATTAGCGCTAAGACGAACTGCTTAACAGGGGCCGTTTCGGTTGTGCCTGTAGCGTACAAAATGTAAATCAATTCTTATAGAGTAAAAGTAAAACCGGCGTTTTTCAGCGCCGTTTTTTTACAAATTAAAAATTTGCTCTGAAAATTTGGCCTGGTTAACGATTATTAACGAGCATATCTGATAGAGGCATAAGTCTCACTTCGGCGCAAAAAAGTGGAGATTCACTTTTTACCCATCCCGCGCAAGTAAGATGGCCAGAGTCAGACTCCACAGGCGCAACAAGCATATTTAAACAGTCGTTACTTTTAAGTTGCTCGAGCTGGTCGTTGTCAATGCATAAATTTTGCGATACGTAGATCATGGGGTTTTTAATTAAATCGTAACTAAGAGCCTGGGCTCTTTCTAGCATGGCTGAAGACATCAGAGACAGTGGGTAAAATTGTGGAAAGCGCACTTTATCTGCGAATTCGTCAATATATAGCGATTGGTCAGCAAAGGCGCTCAACAAATAATTTTTAGCATTACCGACTATCATCCATTTCCGCTTTAGAAACACATCCCCATCTAACAACGTCCTGTCCGCTAGTCGAGCTAAGTCTTCTTTTTTATATTTAACTAAAGGGCTTTTTACCGACATAAAATCTGACTGCCGATAAAACCCCATTAAACTCGCCTTACCCGACGCCTTTAAAATCAAACGCTGTGACTCCTGTTCACCCTGCTCCGTCTGTGAAACCCTTTGAGCCTTGAACATTAAGCTTAGCTCGTCTCCCTCTTTGGCGGGATTTACGAAGGTAAATTCGTAGACTGAATAGCGTCTTGGTTTGATGTTAGACGCACCTCGATGAATTTGAGTTTCTATGAATAAACCAAGTTGAAACCCAAGCGCGATAGTGCCATGAAATGGATTGCCCGATATTCGCTGCCACCGCATAGGGTCGTGAAATAAGTTAAAATCATCAGTGGCGTTGCGCGCAATATCGATATGTAACTGGGTAATTGTAAACAAGTGCTTTCCTTAAATTAGGAAATATCAACCGACTACTATCACCCACACTTCTTGATTGGTGGATACGGTGAACAATGTATTTAGAAAAATAATGGCCTGAATTACGTTCGCACTTCAGTATAGGTGATGGTAGCGATACATACTAATATTCAAGAGTTCATGCGTTTTAAGCTAACGTAATAGCACAATAGAGCGTTGCTACACCGCAATTTAAACATCAATTTAACTGCCGTTAGCATTGTGCTAAAAAGCTACTGTGCATACTCTTTTAAACGCGTTACAGCTTTGCTGTATTTTCTTGCGTAAAGTAACGCCAAACCTCACTTTAGACACCCTCTGCTATTCAACATTAATTTTCACTACTTTCCCTAATAGACAAGCTTTTCATTTCTAGAAGAAATATAATTTAATTTTGTCTTATCCAAGTTGTAATACATTGTGAATCAACGTTTTTTACTGGCCATTGTCGCAGTGCTGTTGGCCATGATAACTATTCAATCCGGTGCTTCGTTTGCCAAACAGCTCTTTCCAATTGTAGGACCTGAGGGAACAAGCGCCCTTCGCGCTTTTTTCGCCGCATTAATTTTAACAGGTATTTTTAGGCCCTGGCGTGCACGCTTAAGCGCGAAGGGATGGCGGAACGTTTTCTTTTATGGCGCCTGCTTAGGTGCAATGAATATCATTTTTTATCTTGCCATTGCCCGCATTCCTCTTGGTATTGGTGTTGCTCTTGAGTTCACTGGCCCGCTAGCTGTCGCTTTTTTTAGTGCGAGAAAAAAGCGAGATTTTGCGTGGGCTCTTTTAGCTGTTGCTGGCGTTTGCTTGCTACTTCCTGATATTGGCGGAGCCTCTTCAGAAAGCTTAGATCCACTCGGTGTTATCTTTGCACTTACTGCGGGTGCTTTCTGGGCTGGCTACATCGTGTTTGGTAACAAAACAGGTAACGAAGGGTCGGGCGGTGTTACGGTAACCTTGGGCATGTTGGTAGCCGCTATGTGCGTTGTACCCATTGGCATAATAAGCCAAGGAAGCGCTTTACTAAACATCGACGTTATTCTTATAGGCTGCGCTGTGGGCATATTTTCGTCTGCTATCCCCTATACATTAGAGATGAGTGCTATGCGCAATATGCCCAAACAAACGTTCAGTATAATGATGAGTGTCGAGCCAGCCGTCGCGGCAATAGCGGCATTTATCATTATTGATGAAACCCTCACCCTTTCGCAGTGGTTTGCTGTGGCGTTGGTGGTTATCGCTACTGCTGGCAGCTCTATTACTCAGAGGCAAAAACAGGTCGAGACCTTATCTTAGCTCTTAAAATTTGCCGTGCTTTTTATCGTTTTTTCTCTGATTTATGAACTTAGCGCTTACCCGTACCGTTTAAGCAGTATATGGCGCTAACGTTCAAGAACACAGGGAATAATGCGATGAAACACTACGCTGTAAACACAGAAGTTGAATGGGAATGGGGTAACGGTAGCGCTTCTGGCAATATTAGAGAAAAGTTTACCAGTGATGTTGAGCGCACAATTAAGGGCTCATCAGTTAAACGTGAAGCAAGCGATAGCGACCCAGCTTACCTCATAGAGCAAGATGATGGCAGCAAGGTTTTAAAGTCTCATAGTGAGCTCAAGAAGTCGTCTTAATCGGTTTTGCTTGTTATGCAACGGTCTTTTTTCATTAATAACGATGTTGTTGGTATCGCCAAGTCGCTCATTGGCGCCTCCCTTTATAGCAAGGTAGACGGCACACTTACTGGCGGTATCATTATCGAGACCGAGGCATATTGTGAAAGCTGCGATTTAGCCATGCAAAAGCACCTTGTGCGAAGACCCTCATCTGTTGATGTACTCAAAAGCCAAGGTGGTATTGCCTATATCTATTCCGTTTATGGCTATCACAGCATGTTTAATATAGTCACGAATGAATCGGGCTATGCGGACTCGGTTCTTGTTAGGGCAATAAAGCCCACAGTCGGCTTAGACACCATGCGAGAGCGTAGAGGAATAAAAACACCAACTCGGTCTTTGTGTACCGGCCCTGCAAAGCTGTCTCAAGCTCTCGGTTTAACGCCTGCACTGAATGGCATATCTATTTTAGATAAAACCACTGTTTGGATTGAAGGCAACGCCTCGCCGGTTTGCCATGAGAATATTATAAGCTCACCTCGTATTGGTATTGATTATGCCGAGCATGATGCCAAATTGCCTTGGCGGTTTGTAATGAAGCATTAAGGTTAGAGAGTGTTGATGCTATGCGGAGCAAGTGTAAGTTAGCTTACAGTCGATATATTTGAGCAGTTTGTTTACCTCCCTTGGTACCGCTACTTCCCCTGTTGTATTTTTCGCCTCTACAAGTATATCGCAAGCATCATATTGAATTTGCTGACGAATAACATAATCGTTTAGCTCGTCGAACAGCGTTTCTTTTAAAGGCACCATACCTACAAACACATCAGAGCCATCGCGCTTAATGAAGTACGCGCCCTCAATTTCACGTTTTAGTGTATATGCTTGCATGGCATCCAACTTTGTTAAGCGAAAGTGTACGCTAATTAGGGTATCTGTCACTACGTCTCTCAATAATTACTGAATTACTTCTACTTTTTAAAGTGGGCTTGGTCGATTTATGCCAACCCACCACGGCTTTTAAATCTACTTGATCCACGTCAATGCAGCCTAGCCATAAGTCCACCACAATAAAACCATCAGAACTTCCATGCGAAACTTAGTATGCTTACGTTAGTGAACAGTACAGATGCAAACGACGAGATCGTACCAGAACCTCATGGTCTTTATCGGCTGCACCTGAGACCCAATACTCAAATGGCAATAGAAACCAAGCCGGTTTTTGGGGCCAACATTACGCTGCACAGTAGCGTATTAAAACACGATAATTTTGTGGCGACGCCAGATAATATATTAGGCTGGCTCGATCACGGCGGATTATCTTACTTTGCGGTGAAAACTGAAACAACCAGCAGTGACTCTGACGACAAATCAGTGATCCTTCCTTCTCAGTTTTTAAAAGCAGAAGGCGGGATCCTTCGCGTCACGTCACCGACCCGCATCTATTTAATAAGCAAAACACCCATAGATATCAACAAACACGGCCTGTGCCTTTTTACCCCTGTGAGATAGAAAAGTACTCTGCCCCTCAAAAGTTTAGGGGGTCAGAGTACTTATTTCTAATCGTCTTCTAGTACGAGGACCTGCTCTTTGGCAGTGATTCGTTTTATCGCTTCTGACAGCCCAGAATAACGCTTGTCAACCTTCGCAACCATACCAGTGAAAGTGTTGTTATCAGCAATGATTAAGCAACCATCTTTTGAACGGGTTAACCCAGTGTAAACCAAGCCTCGATGAAAAAGGTTAGCGGCCTTCTCGCTGTCAGGCTTCGGCAAAATAAGTACTACATGGTTAAATTCAGAGCCCTGGGATTTATGAATAGTCATTGCATATACGGTCTCGAACTGCGGAACTCTTGACAGTGATATGCTGCGAAGCGCTTGCTTTTGCTGCCCGTTACTCACATTTACGTTTTGTTTGTTATCTGCACTTGGAACTTCGCCTTCATTTTTTGTATCTTGGTAAAACCAAGCATAAAGTTTACCCTTGTTGTCTGGCCAAATTACGCCAACTTCGCCGTTTGAAAGCCGCTGAGGATGATGATTTTTTACTATCATTATCGGCTGGCCCTGGTAGAAGTGCCCTTCTCGCTTTTTAATTTTGTGCTTGATGGCGTCGAATACAAGACTGTTCAAACCTTCAACACCCATTACACCCTTTCGTACTGGTGTGAGCCATCGGACAAAATTCAGACAACTAAGCGCTTCTTCAGCGCTTTTCGCATCAAATATTGGCAAGAAGCTTTCTTTTGCAAGCTTCTGTAAATCTCGAGTATTTACTTGTTGTTCTGGCAATAGATGAACGCCAGCTTTCAAGCCTAAAAGAGCATTTGACGTAATTTTTGTCTTTTCATCGCCACTGTCATTTTCACCAATGGCGGCAATTGCTTCATTAGCATCGCCACGCTGAATGGCCGTCGCCACCTTCGCCACCTGCCCCTTGAAGCGCTGCGGTGCCTGAAGTGTCGCCACATAAGTTTTGGCTTCCTCATTTACAGGCAACAAGGGGATATGTGGGCAAAGCGTTGCGATACTCTGTCGCATTAAAGAAGGCACTCCTCCCATTGAAAGCGCGTCATCACGAGTACTTGCGTTACTTGATATAGCATTATCACCCTTGTCAAAAACCTCTGTTTCGTCGCTAACAAGTTGTTCTAACACGTTGCCAAGCTCTACCGCAGGCAACTGGTCGGCGTCGCCGATAAGATAAAGTCGAGCATGCTCTGGCAACGCTCTAACGATGCGAGTCATTAACGCTAAATCGACCATACTTGCCTCATCTACTATGAGGACGTCAGCAGTCAATTGGTTATAATGGTTGTACTTTGTTGAAACGCCGAATTCGCGAAGCCCTAGCAATCTGTGCAGGGTTACGGCGTCGGTAGGCACTTTATCAAGGGCACTATCGTCTACCTTCCCCCGAAGTCCTTCTATACTGCTTATAATAGACTCAGTCATGCGCTGCTGCGCTTTACCGGTAGGAGCTGCCAGTACAATTTTTAAATTCTCATTACTTGCCTGGAGCGCGAGTAAAAGGCGCAGCACAGTATAGGTTTTCCCCGTTCCCGGCCCGCCGTTTATCACGCAAAAGCGCTGCATCAAACTCTTAGCAACGGCGATTTGCTGCCAGTCTTGATGCTCTGTGGTCTGTGTGGGGAATATAGCAGGCCAAAGCTGCTTAACTTTTTCGCTAGCCTCTTCAGTTAACGGCTCAAGCGCTGCTCGCATCACAACGTTTCTCGCTACCTCTTGTTCAAACTCATAGTAGCGACGGCTGTAAAGTTTGCCATTGTCATAGACGAACAGCTGAGCAACCTGCTCGTTTTTAAGCGCACTTTTCACAATTTTAAGTAGAGGCGTTAATTCTGGTAACACAAAGCCTGTTTTAAGCGCTTTTTCTTCTCGTCCGCTTGCATGAATTTCGTCTGTTTGAAGTACGTCGCCAGATGGTTGCTCAGCAATACTACTTGCCGCCGAAGGTGCTACCTCTTTAAAAAGCGTAGTTCCCGCAACATCTTTTAAATAAACACAGCTATGGCCATTTCTCTGCATGTACGACAGGTGTACCAATAAACCTGCCCAAATTAAAGCATCACTTTCAGACAGCGGTTCTACAAAGCCAAACTCTTTTGCGACGAACTTATCGATGGCTTCAATGCCAAATAAATTATCGAAAAACGACGACACGCATTGTTGATAGTTGTTCATGACATCTCCTACTCGTCGTCGAAACTAAATTGCTGCTGACCTGAAGCTCCATTGTTTGAGCTTGGCGAGTTTACCCTCGCATCACTTTTCAGCGTGCCATCCGATTGCGCTTCACATGCAGGCACTTCGCTTTCAAGCTCATAGGCTTTGTCTTGATAGGTGTGCGTACCATCCCTACTTGCGAAAATAGCATCGAGTTGGTTAAGTAAGCATGAGGGTATATCAGTATAGAACACGCCTTCCCCTTGCTCGTTTTCTGGATGCATTCCGCGTAAATAAAGGTAGTAGACGCCTCCAAAATGAATATCGGGCTCATAATCTGGCAATGTATTGCTTAAATAACGGTGTAGTGCCAAGCAATAAATTAAATACTGCAGGTCATAAAGGTGATGCTGATTGTTATCAAAAAGCGCTGAAGGTGTGTAGCTCTCTAACGTATCGCCTAACCAGGTCGACTTGTAATCAGCAACAAAAAACTGCCCCTCATGCTCAAAAATCAAATCGATAAAACCATGCATCATGCCTTGTAGTTTTGCGGTCATTAACTGTGGAGCGACTTCAGCTTGACCACCTAGGGTAGCTGCGACGTCTTGTCGATGGCTTGTTAGAACCTCTTTAAGCAACGCCCATTGTGTGTCGTTCATTGGGAAGTAAAATTCCGCCTCACGCAGGGTTTGCTCAAGGGTCAAATCACTCAAACTTAGTTGCATATTAGGATATAACGGCGTTTGTAAGACTTCGTCTAACCACGCATATAGAAAAGGCGTGCGCTTTTCATCTAATCCAAAACGATTTACCAGTTCTTTGCCCGTCTCTTCCCAAGTAGGGTCACTAAAATCGCTATGCTCTAAAATATCGTGGAGCAAATTACCCGCGCTTGCTCCTTTTTCCAGCGTAAAACGCAAGTCACTTCGGGTCACTAAACTCATTTCAACAAACGGGTTGTGGTGTGACGTCATCCCGTCGAGAATCTCACCATCAGCAGATAATGTATTGAGCGCGAATATTTCTTCATCACGAATAGTTTGAAGTACAGGGACACTAGGAAGGTTTTGGTTTGTATCTTCGGCTATTTCAGTATTATTCACTGGGCCAGTAGTTGTTAAACGGCTCATGGCGGAAAACGAATAAAGCCGCCATTCCTCGCTCGCGGTGCCCGTAAATTGAAGTGCCGTAAGTTGAGGAGTTACTTCATTTTGTTCAAAGCCTGAATACACTTCCACAAACTCATCACCGTCTATATAGCTTGCATGAGATTCATCTTCTTCGGCCACACGGCGTAATACACTCGACCAGTCATTACCCAAACCTTCTTCCCCACTCACGCCTAAAGCGCGCGCCAATGCGCTTTTTTCGTTATTTGTAAGTGGAATAACCCCCATGTAACAACGATGTGCCGCACGCGTTACCGCAACATAGGCAAGGCGCATGTCTTCTGCCTCGCTTTCACTTTGCACCCGAGATATGGCTTGCGCAGTTTGACCTAACTGCATTTGCAAATCTTGCTTCTCTTCATCGTAGTAGGTAAATATTTGAGACGTCGAATTACCATTTTTTGCCGCATCACGATAGCCCGTTGCATAAGGAATGAACACAATGGGGTATTCAAGGCCTTTTGAGCCATGCTGCGTGATTAAACGAATTAGTTGGCTATCACTTTCAAGACGTAACGTAAGCTCTTCGTCGCTTTCTGGCTTGTGAATTTGTTTATTTAGCCAGTCGAGTAGCTGTTCAGGTCGCTGGTGAGTGGTACTGGCTTTTTCCAGCACTTCTGCAAGATGCTGATAATTTGTTAGCGCTCGCTCCACGCTATCAGCGTGAGGGAAATAGCTATCTTGCATTAAGTGCAACAGCACACTCATACATCCTTTTTGCAGCCACATATCCCGCAGAGACAATACTTTGTCTATCGCCCTATCCCATGTTGCATCATCTTCGTGATAAAGCAGTTCGATAAGCATCTGTGGACTATAGCCCCAAAGCGGGGACGCTAAACTAGAAGCAACTTTACTCGTATCGTTTGCGTGCCATATACCGTTAAGAAGCCTGAGGACATCCTTCGCTTCGGCACTAGCAAACAAATTGCTTCGGTCGCTCAAATACACACAGGCTAACCCTTTTTGCTGAAGCACATTTTTAATAGCCCCAGCCTCGGTTCTGTCTTTCACCAAAATAGCGATGTCTTGAGGTTTTACCGGCCTAGTCTCGCCATTTCTTAATTCAAAGTGTGCCTCGTTAAGTAAGCGGTAAATCTCTTGCGCAATCCATTGGGCCATTTTACGACGCATGATGTTGGTATTTTCTTTTTCCTCCAAACACATGCTTACGTAGTTCATTGCACTGCGTTGATTAGCAGGGTCAACCAACGGTGTTTTAGCCGCTGCCGCTTTAGACGTAAATTCAACGGGGTTATATTTGATGTCGAAGCCAAACACATCTGTAGGTTCATTCGATGCGACAGGTGCGCCATAAAATAGTCGGTTATAAGCTTTTACCATTCCCTCTACTGAACGCCAATTTGTGTTCATTACCCAGCGATAGTCAGCTTGCCTACCGGCTTTCAAATAGGTAAAGATATCTCCTCCGCGAAAGCGATATATAGCTTGTTTGGGGTCGCCTATCATTAGAAGCGCGCTGTCTCTAGCCGAGGCGCTCTCCTCGTTATCGTTTAAACGGTCTGTTTCTGTTTGTGAGGTCGAATTGCTCGATGCATTGGGATAGACCGCGTCCAAAATAGCGTATTGCTTGGCATCCGTATCTTGGAACTCATCGATAAGCGCCACCGGAAACTTTTTGCGAAGTTCAGGTACTAGTGTATTGCTTGGCTTCACGACCTCATCAGCCAGCATGCGAATTAGATCATCAAAATCAATAAGGCCAAGCTGCTTTTTCTGCTTATCAACACGCCCTTTGATAAATCCAATAGCCTCTACAATCAGCTTAAATACCGGCACTTTAGCAAGGGCCTTTTCTTTTTCGCCAAATACCTTTTTCAACGTAGCAGCAAATTCTTTAACAGGTGTTAGAATTTCCTTAACCCCAGAGGAATTTCTCGCATAGCGAGTTCCTTTAACAAAGGCTTCCGCTTCAGGCGGTGGTAAATAATACTGTGCGTTCTCTACGCACGAGCGCAACCAGCTTTTTAGCGCAGCTAATTCCTGCGGCCTTTCTTTTCTATGTGCGGGGGTTTTAATCAGCTGCTCAACCAATAGCCCTTCGTTTTCTTCCACACTTTGCGACAAGGTTTTTACATAAGCCAATGATGTATCGGGTAATTCATCCAACCGCTTTTGAAAGGCATGCTCGATATCTTGCTCGCTGAGCATTAGTGGGGTCAGAGTACTTTTTATGCTGGTACCAAATTCAAGCAATAGCTTTTCAGGTGTATGCCAACCAGACTCTGCCAACAGCCGAAAATCATCTTCACTTTTGCTCACCTTTCGGATGTAATCTTCTGCTGCCTGAAGATACAAGTCGCCCGTATCATTACCTAAATTTAACGACATGGCAAAGCCACTGTTAAACGCCAGCTGCGTGATCACGTGCTGACAGAAGCCATGAATGGTGAATACCGACGCTTCATCTAGCTCAAGTTGCGCTGCTTTTAATAAAGCCAAACTCTCATCAATATCAAAGCTATTAAACAGATGCTGGTAGACTGGGTCGCAGTCGTCTTTAATTTTATTACCATTATCTTTAGCTTCCTGCCAAATCA
>MDSV01224355.1_pt1 | contig 12623 bp, 13 predicted proteins | sample 810851 | NCBI WGS metagenome assembly MDSV01 (sample SAMN05326640, study PRJNA326480) | marine metagenome | isolation source: seawater | place: Atlantic Ocean: North East | collected 2012
ATCAAGTTATTATAACTGTTTCTGCCTACTTAGAAATAATGTAAGATGGGTTTTTGTAATCAAGAACCTGACATGATCAAAGCAACAAACTGAAATATATCTAATTGGTTTATATTACCATCTCCATTTTTTTTCTATACTCTTTATAATCAAAGGTCATTTAAATCTCCTTCAAAATAGTATTAAAATTAAAATTTCCGTCATACCATTAAAATATTTAGCAGGCTATACCTGACTTCTTAAAAATTCGATATACTTCATTATTATCGGCTTGTATTCCTCCATCACATCAGATCTGACATTTATTTCTATGCCTTCTATTATATAGAATCTTTCCCAATTAGAATCTGGTGGCGCTGCACTTTTAAGATTCTGTAGATAATCAAGCTCATCTAACAAGGAATTTGAATCCCAATTAACTCTACCTTTCATAGCTTGTTTATATTTATCATCCATTTCTTGGATGCTCATGCCATCCAAAGCTGCTCTAATTCCTGAAAGTTTTAGATGAGATTTTTTCATCTCCTTGATGAGCCTTAATCTAATTATGTGCTCCTCACTATATGACGCACTTCCGCCTGCACGATCAGCAGACGGAATTAATTTCTCTTTGATGTAAAAGTGAATAGTGCGAGGCTTAATACCCGTCTTCTGCTCTAAGTCTTTTATAGTGTACTGCCTACCCATAAATCAAATTTAACTATTTTAACTTAAGCATATAATGCTGTTCTTCGATCACTGAAAGTATGTTCATTACAAATTTTATCTATTACTGAGACCATTTTATTACCCCCCACTGTGCTAGGTTCTATTGGGTTCGCATAATCTGCTTCATCAGTATAAATAACCCTTAGGTCCATGATAGGAACTCCTGCATTCACTGCTTCTTCCGTGATAATATCATTAAATACTGTCAATGCAGTTACTGATACTTTTTGCAATATTTCATTTGAGACACCATAATTCAAGTATCCACTAACCCTGGAAGTGTCCCTATGAGTAAAACACGGACGATAAATAGTACATACAGTAGTAGGGAAATTATAAGCTAGTGCATTTTTAAGCATTTTTCTATATTCATTTTGAAATTGCTTTTGTATGTCATTAAAAATTAGAAACCCCTCACCTACATTGGAAACTGGAGTCATTAACCTGTTTAGGTAAGATAATGCATCATTGCCACCGACGCTGATAAATAAATGCGATGTTTCAGCAGGAAGGCGCTTCAGCTGGTCCTCAACACCTACAGTAATATCACCATCTATAGCTAGTAACGTCACGTCTACATCCCCGCCAAAATAATTTTTTAACTGGTTTGCAACGTCTGGCTGACCAGGCACATAGCTTTGATTATCAAAGATTGAATCACCAGCTAAAACAATGTGTTTTTTATATTGAGACATATTTACTCCTTTTTGTTATTGGATCGTGTTTTGAATTGCTAAAACTTACCCATTTAACAGTATACATGTCAAGTGTTTTTTATAGTATGACATACTATACTTTCATAGTCATTCATTTATTTATTTACAAAAGGGTAAGCTTCGTGATATTAGGGTGATAACTGGACTTGATCTTGTCAAATTAGACATTTCCTTGCACAAGGTCAGCAAGCTTTTGGGACATCGGTCAGTAAAAAATCTTACCTATCCGAACCTTTTACATCTGTTCATCAAATTTAAAGTATGTGATATTTTGAAGTTCTTTTTTACAATCATAACAGAATTTGATATGAGGCTGATACTCACTCCCACATTCAAGACACCCATACTTTTGCTGTGGTTCTAGATCATCTGTGCTGAACAATCTGTTTATATATATGCAAATCGAAAGAAATCCGATTGCATACATAATTAAGACCATGAAAGATACTTCAGCATTAACTTATTGTGCGTGAGTCTAAGGATGTTATTACCCTATTTATAATTCTCTGATTAGTACTAAAAAGTCCTTTTTTTCTTTCATCATCACTCAAGGTCTGAAAATCATGGATAAAATCATGATCAAACATGCCTATGAAACCAGTACGGTCATATTCGTCAGGAACAACTTCAAACGTTCTTTTATAACTATCATATTTCGTCTGAAACTCTTCCTCAGAAATATTATATTGGGTTAGAATATCATTCATTTTTCTAATATTTTTTTCATCAAATACCTTTTCAGTAATTTGATATTTTAATTTTGAATTTAAATTCAGTTCATTGATCGCCATAGACATGCAAGTATCAAAGAAATTGTCAATTTTTCTCAGATCATTATTAATACCGTAATTAATATGATAAACATCATATGGCTTTTGAAGCTCTTCAACAAAAGAGCCAAAGTAGATCACTGGTTCACCTTCAACATTCAATTCGGCAGCATAGCATTTTAACGGCGTCAGTGAAAAACTTCCATCTTCGAACGCTTTAAATACCAAAAATATATAATGATAATTCATAGGACCATTACATTCGATATTGCTAAGCAACATCCCGAAATATTTATCAAAATAAAATTCTCTCTCAACTACTGCTTCCTTAAGGTCTGGTAGATAGGGTAAAATCACTTTGGGATCATTTTCCTTGGAGGTATCCTTTTTTTCATTCGCTCCGGAATTGTCTTTCCCATTTGCAGAAAAGACATTGAATGCAATTATACCAAGAAAAATTATTATAATTAAAATTTCGATCATTGTTTTATAATATAGTTTATCATTTCATTGTCCTGATATATCTTCTAAATGCCGTCAGTATTTCTTTACTTGGTTAAATGCCCATTTTTAGTGATAAATATGTACAGAGCATAAATAAATGGGAATACTACAAAAAAGTAGTTTAATAATTTATTAAATAAAATATAGTCGATTGTTAAACCGTAGATTATGAACATAAATGCATAATGAATTAGTTGCCCCATAACCTCTCCTCTACCACTTTGTTCTCTCAGCCCACCCCTACCTACAATCGTCCATACTAATTCGTGTATAGTAAAAAAAGTTATACAATAAGCAACGTAGGGAATTAAAAAAAACTTTTCATGAACTGCCCAGATTAAAAGTGCTGTGCCAATAAATAAATTATAAAGATGTTGCGGATATATTTTCCCAGTTTGATGATCTGTAAATTTAATTTCAACCTTTATACTTCTTATAATAAGAAAACTGAAACAAAAAATTATTAAAAGCGCTATATCCAAAATATTATTAGTATTCTATTGTTCATGAATGACTGAATTACTACTTAACTTTTTGATAAATTTTGAATAATAGAAGATACTTCATTTAAAAAAATTTCATTCTGGGATAAAAAATTTATTGTCTCCTTATCGTTTATCATTGTTCGGTATTTTATAACATCCTTTAGAACACCTTTCCAACCAGACTTTACATTATCAGCAGCATTTACTAGTTCACTTTTAACAAAGTTATCATCTGCTGCATATGACAGAACTGTTTCTTCATCATAACCATCATCAAGGCAGCTTTCTATGTACTCCTCTTTTAGATTTTTATAAATATTATCTTCTTTTGTATCATCTGAAAAAGAATTATTGAAATGCTTTCTCCAATTTATTTTAATCAATTGATTTTCAATATTCTTATTTAAGACCTCATGTATTTTTAATGAATTTTCTTTATCAATATGATCAATTAAGGATCTAGTTAATTCATCAAAAACATCCTTAGAGTATTTTGATATATTTACTGAAATGCTTAAATGTTTTAATATGCTTTCGTATAATTCAAATTCACTTTTTATATCATTAATATTTCCTTGATTTTTAAATTCGATAATCTCATCAATTAAATATGCCCATAATGCATTTTTTGACAAATCAACAGTAGATTCATCACTTAATGAAATATCATTACTATCACTACCATAAAGTGGTTTTAGATCTAAAATATTAATAGAATTTTTCTTGATATATTTATCCTTCAATTCATAAAGATTAAGATATTCATTGTAAGAGAACCAAGGAATCGTAATGATGTTTATCATGCATTCGAAATCATATAATAATTGGATTTTATTTTTCAAATTCTCATTATTAAGTTTTTCAAGATCTTCTTCGCTGGGGAAGGAGTTAAAAAGATTACTGAAAAAACCCATTTTAAAAACCCTCCATACTTACCTCAATACCCCAATATTCCAAAGCAGTGCCACGATTGTAATAATGATAAAAACTCCAAGTGCAAGGGATGTTATGTTTTGATATTTTTTAAACTTTAATAATTGGTGATTCAGTTTATTATTTAGGTCTTCTTTTAAATTATTCTCCAAGGAATCTACCCTTCCTTGAATGTTTTGGACTCCAACATTAATTGATGCTACACTATTATCTATCTTATCTAACCTTACTGGAAAATCTACTTTATCTAATTTTTCAAAAAGCAATTCCACATTTTTGGCAAGCTCTTTTGATACTTTTGCTAACTGTTTTGATTCCTTAACCGTTTTATCAAGTGTTTTTTCAGAACTTTTGACAAGTTTTGATATGATATCTTTTGTCTCGCTGATATTCTTTTCAGCTGTGTCTTTAGCTTTCGATATTAATTCTGATGCACTATTTAATTTATTTAACTCTTCCTCGAGATCGTTCAAGGATTCATTTATGTTATCTGTTTTAGGCATTTGGAAGTCCTTTCAAAAAGTTAGAATTGAATTCTTTTAACCAATCTACATGGTCAATTAATATCTCATTATCAAGATAATGTAATACGGAAGTATCTATTTTTTTCACCATATCATAATATTTTTGAAATTTAACCGCGGATTCTTTTCTTGACCAACCCTCTTTTTCAATAAATATTTTCCACCCTTTTCTTAAATCAGATAGCGCATCACTTTTGTTATAATTTATGATCAACAATCTTGAGAAAGCACGAAATAACATCAAGGCAGCATTTTCAGGGTTTTCGGTCAATAATCTATCGCATGCACCTCTCAAATGATTCAGCGAGTCCTGATCCCCTTCAAATTCGTCCAACAAGTCCCATACCGTTTCAATTGTATAGTCATATAATATTTCTCTTAGTTCTGTTGTGAACTTTGAATCGAAATATGTATTGATGAATTCTTCAAAATTGCCACCATCTAGTCCAGATCTAATGGCTGATTCCATAACGTTGATAGCTTCAAAGCGTTTACTGGCTATTTTGTCATAAACAAAATCAGCTAAATATCCGCAGCTCTTCTGAATGACACTATCACCTTTGAAGGACATTACATCATTTGGGACTTTATTTTTATCTTCTTGGGAGACATATCTACCAATATAATCTTGCATCATCTGTAAATGCTTTTCATCATCTTTCTTAGATATAAGCACCTGAGCAGTCTTTGTCCGATAATCCACTTCATAATCATCCACGACACCAAAAACAGATAATCTATAGATAGCTTTAAATGTGTCAGAAGCATCTCTTATCCCATTGAATAATTTTGGAATTTGTTCATAATGGGTCTTTGTAAAAGCAAAATCATCTGAAGTATTTGATACTTTTCGAAACTCTCTATTCAAATTCTGAAAGAATTCAGTAGCAGAAAAACAATAGTTATTCGACCTCTCAACCATATCATCATCAAAAGGAAACCCCAAAAGGTCAGCTATAAGTCGAACATTATTGTTCCTGAATCCTACCAAGACCTGTTTCGATGGATCTCCAACCTTCATCTTTTTTAATATCTTTTCAAATCCAGGAATTGCATCGGTCTTTTCAGTCTTTGTAACCCAGTTAAGAAGATCAGAATCATCCGGACATCTTTTTAAAATATCATTCAATACCTTTTCTACAATTACAAAAGCCTCTGGAGCAGGTAGTATCATATGGTCTTTCCTCTTCTCCGCGTGAGCACTATTATTTCTTAGGTCGATATAACCATAGCCTTTTGGAAAGACCTCTCCGTTAACGTACAATCGAATCATTGAATGCTTACTCCATATGCTAAACTTTAAGACTACATCTTCCTGGATGGCAAGTTCACTGAGACTATCTAACATTCTTTTTTCAGGATAAGATATCTCACTCAATAGCTCCCACATGATCCTTTTTTCTTTTTGTATGCCTCTAAATGAATTATAATAAAAAGAAAGCATAAGATCTCTGTCAACGGTAGTAGTGGCTTCCTCATTTTGTTTTTCTTTTATCTGAAATTTTGAATAAAGTATGGCACAATAAGCTTTCTTCCGATCTCTACCAGCACGACCTGCTTCTTGATAAAATGATTCAATAGACTGAGGCATATTAAAATGAACAGTAAAACGGATATTTGGTTTATCAATTCCCATCCCAAATGCCTTGGTTGCGGCAAGTAGGTTCAGCTCATTTCTTTTAAACTGATCTTGTACATGCTCAAAGTCAATGCCCTCTGAATCACCGCCAAAGAAGATTCCAGAAGACTCTTTTAAAAAATCAAACTCTGATATGACTTCCGAATGTACGCCCTGAACACCAAACATATTGGTCCGGTGAGGACAAAAGATCAGACCAGAATTTGAATATTCTGAACTTATGGATAAAAATTCCTCAAAAGAGTTTGTCCCTCTAGCATTAGCCCAATCCTTAGAGTTTATTTCACTCAAATATTTATGAAGAGCATCTTGTTTTTGCTTTGCCACCAAAGATTTAAGCTGAAAATCATTGTCATCTCCTTCAGCTACTTCTGGCTCCCCGACATCTATGATCTCAAAATTCAATTCCTCTCTCTCATATTTATCCGGAGATATGATCGCAGATTCATCGGTAATATCCAATTCTCTTTGAACATCAGAAAGTACATCAAATGATGCTGTTCCAGTTAATCCCAGAATAGGTACTGAACCATCATAAGAGTTACAATACTCTCTAACATTAGCTCCTAACCTCAAATAAGATGTTCTAAAATCATGCCCCCACTCAGAAACACAATGAGCCTCATCAACAACACAATATGAAAAGATTGTTTCTTTCATCTTTCTTAAATATTGTCGGAATTCTGGTATTTGTAAACGCTCAGGAGATACAAAGACAAATTGGTAATATCCGCTTACCATTCTTTCGCTGATCTCTTGGCGCTCGGCTGGAGTTTTTATGGTCTTATTAATAAAAGCGGTAGAATCCATTCCAGAGGATTTTAGATTGTCATTCTGATCTTTCATCAAAGATACAAGTGGATCTACTATCATAACGATTCCCGGTTGGAGCACAGCTGAGAGTTGATAGGTGAGAGATTTACCAGCCCCAGTAGGGAGTAGAGCAATCACATTATCCTGACTCAATGCTCTTTGTATGATCTTTACTTGCCCAGGTCTAAAATCATTTTTTCGAAAAATATTCTGTAAAAAGTATACTAATGCAGGCGGTTGTTCATCGTCACTTACATTATATTTTATGGGTTTGGAGCTTTTTATCTGGCGCTCTGATTTTTCTGAATGTATCGATCTTACAATTACAATATTCTTAGATCGAACTTTGGATTTGAATTCTTTATCAATATTGGTCAATCCAGAACGCTGCAGTATCGAAATATCGATCAAAACATCTAAGTCATAATCTTTTTGCGCCTTAGGGTATCTATCTAGTTGTTCATCATTGTTCAACTGACAATCTGAGAATTCATTTGTTGAAAAGATAGAATATTCGATTGATGGCAGATGTTTATTGCTTCCTATCAGCTGATATATCCTATCAAAAACCTCTTTTATATCTCTAACTGCCAAACCAGCGCAAGGAATATCTCTTTCTAGAAAGCCGATCTTCCACTTCTTCTTTTTCAAGTCAAGAATTCCATTAATGATAAGTTCTACTAATGTCCTTTGAACTCTAGCAACACCAAGCGGTGCCAATGTTAATTGTAGATACTTTAACCCCTCATCTTTTTCCCAAATTGGCTCGTTGAAATTTTTCTGTATCAATTTGAAATATTCATTATCTAATACTGAGCTTATTTGATCTAAAAACGGCTCTGGAATACTTGCTATATCTTTTGTTGAAATTCTAGCGGTCTTGCTCCATCCTATCGATTCAACTGCTGAATCTCTCTTTTGATCCAAGGAATATTGCAATTCCTGTTCATGTTGAGAACCATCTACTTCTATAACAAGCCCACTCTTACCTGGAGCTTGTAATGAGAAGTCTACTCTTTGACCATAGAAATCTTTACCTTGAGCCCCTAATCTTTGATGATGGGAATCCTCATCAGATGTTGAAAATTGCAAGATAGAGCGAATACTTCTTTGCGTTTCCAGGACTTGGCAGATACTAGAACCAAAACGATCTGGGAGTGCCATTTTATAAAGTATTTCTTCATATTCACTACCACTATGATCCTCCCAAGAGTCAAAATTTTGGTTTAACCCCATTGGGTCTTGTAATCTTGGATCAATTATATAAAAACAGTTAAACAAAGATCTCAATTCAGATTCACTTATTTCTTTGTTTGGACGAAAATTTATTGAGCCAATATCATTTTGTTCTTTTGATGCAAACTCTAGTTTTGTAGAGATGAAATCTTCAACATAGATACTAGGAATGGTAGGTAATCCTCTTGATAACAGATTAGCAACAACATTAAAAACAGAATCTATGCCTTCTTCTTTTCTAGGACTGCTTTTTTCAAGTTCAACGCTGAAATAAGATAAATTCCTTAAGATATCTTGGTAACCTTTGAATTGATTCACTTTTTTATCAAGAATGTCATTCAATGATTTGAGGATGAATCCAGCTTGTAATTGAAATTTCATTTTACAAACTAATTTACTTTTACATTAATTAGCTAAGAGTTTTTTGCTGAATTTTTAATCATAATAGATTTCGAGTTAATATTTAATATCCATTTGACCTTAGAAAAATATATGATTTTCATATTAATTACTTTCAATTGGATCTTTTATAAATGTGGTCCATTTATAATTGTAAAATGACTCCCAGCATTGAAATTTATGCTTAGACCCCATTAGTTTCTTTTTAATGGTTAATTCATGCTTCCCTTTAATACAAAGAATACCAGGATTTTTAGATCTAAAATATCCAATGTCATTTTTTTTTATATATTTTAACACTTTTCTGTTTATTCTCATTATTGTAAAAGTTTATCATTAGAAAGCTTGTTATTTATCCATAGACCATTCTTGATTTCACCTTTTGCCTTAAATGTCATAGTGCCTTGTCCATGTTTCTTGCCATCTTTCAACTCGCCCTCATATATCCATTCTTCTGTCTCGACCTTTGCTAAACCTATCGGAAATTGTCCATTTATCTTAATATCGGGCATTTTAAAAATCCCTTTCCAATTTTCATCGACCCATTTCCCATTATAAGAATAATTTGAATTCTTGTATAGCCCCTCATCATATTTACCATTTTTAAAACTACCTTCGTATGTATCTCCATTGTACCATTCGACCTTTCCGTTATCACCATGCATCTTCCCTTTCATGAATTCGCCCTCATATCTGTATTTTAATTCTCCATTAACAGACTTTTTCTCTAATCCTTTAATCAAAGAGTTCTTTTCCCAGTTACCTATTATTTCTGTGGTCATTTCTCCCTCTAATGGAAAATCACTCCCATCAATCAATTCCAACTGTGCTGTCGTGTAATTCATCAAAGCTATCGTTCCAAAATTTTCCTCTGCTTCCGACCAAGACATTTCATTAGCTTTTTTGTCTGTAATGTATAATCGAAAACGATCTGTAGAAGGGCAAACATTTGGGTGGTCCTTATTGACCGATGGGCATAGATATGTTGAAACTCTTTTATCAATAAAATGCATGTCACAATCGAATTTTTTATTCAAAAAAGCATAGCATGAATTTTTTTTACTCCAAGTCAACCAAACAGGTAAATGATGTTTTTTAAAGAAATCCTTCTTCATGGTCTCAATTCCAGAGCCATGTTTCATATCAAATTCCCAATTACCATTATATCTATAATCTTTATAAGTATACTCTCCGTAGCCATGCTTTTTTTCATTTTTGAAATCACCAATATATTTTGCTCCATTCGGATATGTGCACGTTCCATGAACGAAATCATCTTTAACGAATTTACCTTCATAGGTTCTACCATTCTTCTTCAAGATACCTTCGCCATCCATACGATTGCGTTTAAAGAAACCAAGATATTCAAAATCCCTTGACTGGTAATGACCTTTACCATTCGCATATTTAAGAAGCCTATCATGCTCACCTAAGTATGTATCACCATTTTCATAGGTCAATTGAAATTCACCATCCTCCACTTCTCTAATAGACATTATTTTATTTTTGTATATACTATTAAACATATTTGTTTATTTATCTTATCAATTATCTTTTTTGACTTCTTTAATTACTAATAGTTCTAAAGATTAAATTAACTGAGTATTCAATTTTAATTAAAGATCAACTATATATCCTATTAATGGTGGCTCCTCAACCTCAAAATACGCCACGCATTTTCTTTGCTTGAGAACCTTTCTAAGATCACTTGCATTCTTGACCTTTTCAACTAATGTATCGCATCCTCTGCAAAAACGATTATCATTATTTTCTACAATTTCTAGGTCATCCCAATGCATAGAGCACTGTTTCATTGTAAGATTGCAATTAACTACTCCCATTTTTAAAGTGGAAGCTCATCATTATATGTTATAACAGTATCATCTTCTAAAGTCAGTCTTGAAATCTCAAATGCCAACAACTCATAAAATCTTTTTCGATAATAAAAACTCAAATGAAAATTATAATACTGTTCATTTTTTGATTCTAAGCCTTTTATATATTCATTGAAATCAACAAACTCTGGTGGCTTAATACTTTCATCTTTTCGATCTCTCTCAAAAAATTTCTTTATGTTATCTGTAGCGACCTCAATGCCATGAATCTTGGACATGCCAATTATATTTTTTGGAGATCTACCGCCATATATAGATTCAATATGAGCACAGCTTTCTATTGAATCGATCACTTCTTTAAGCCATGTTTTATCAGATCTTATTTCAAAAAATTTCTTAGGAGCGATATCTTTATCAGTCCCATGTTTGATGTATAAAAAATCTATATTGTCTGCAGGTTCTGCATCAGGATGCGTATTATGCATAATCTTCTTTTTTTCTAAGAAAAAGTTATCTACCCCCATATCAGACAAACACTCATCCATCGTCTCATAGATTTGCTTTTGAAAGATCTTTTTCCCACACCCCATACAATATATCTGTTGATTAGATTGTATTGGTTTTTGACAGTACTTACAATTGAATACAAGAGGCGTAGAGGTTCTTGGACAAAAACGATTTTCCAGTCCATTTGAATCATGTTTTAGATATCTTTTGTGTTCAACATTGATCTTTCCAGATTCATTTAGTGAAAGGTCAAAATCTAGTTCTGAGTACCCATATCGACCTTCGCTATTGCTCTCTTTTGGAGAAGACCAATTCGTACCTTTTACCAGTTCATCAAAAGTAATATCTAAATTCTTAGCAACTTCTCTTAACAGCTCGGCACCCGGATTATCGTTAAATCCTCTTTCAATCTGTGAAATAGCAGATTGATTATCATATAAAAATGACTGTTTTACTCCTTTTTCTTTTCTTAACCTTTTAATTCGCAATCCTAATTTTTCCATTTTATTATCTCCTTTACTTATCTAATAAACAGTGATCAATTTTCTGTTGATGACCACCAGTTGATATGCACCCATCGGCACTTTCACATAGTTCTTATTTTTAGCGAACAATCCCAATACCATTTTTTCTCGATCGGTCATTCTTTTTTTAATATCATTCAATATATCTAGTTTTGATAAACAGTTACTTTTTTTACTTACACGATTGCAATATCTATCAACAAAATGTTGTGTAAGTCTTATTTCCTTAAATGACTTTTTATTATCATTTGATCTTTGAATTGATGCTATCATTTTTTCCTCCTGCATGTATTTTTGCTGGTGGAAATTCAAATAAAGCAATGATAAATATTATTCAATTATTATATATTAATATTATTATTAATATTAACATATATATTATTTATTAATATTTAACGTATCTTATTCTTAAAACCTAGAATTAATTACTTGTTTTTAAAACTATAAAAAGATGTTTCAAGTAAAATATTATTTCATGTTATTTCCAATTTTTCGAAATACTTCAATGAAGGAATACATTTTCCTGGCATCTATTTCGACATAACTCCCCTCTATCGGCTCAGGTATCATCATGCCATCAACTATCTTTCCATCCCTCCTGCATAACTGAATTCGTACCATATCATTGTATCCTGAATCATCCAATGTGACCAAAAATGATTTATATTTATTCTCAATGATGTGAGCACATTTGTTTTCGTATTTAATAGAGACTGGGTATTTAACTCCGATCCGCGAAGAAATTCTAAAATCGTTGATACACTGCCTTAATGCTAAACCAAATTCTCTAATAGCTATCTCAATATCTGCTAGTTTATCTTTCATGGAAACCAAGTTCATTTTAAAAAAATTTAGTAGCATATACGTAGCACGAATCACTAGTTTTAGGGGTAAATAATCAAAAATTGATAGTCTGCTATATTGTAGGTGCTATAAGATTATACTCGAGAAAAGCAGTGGAGCCGGACGGGATCGAACCGACGACCTCTTGAATGCCATTCAAGCGCTCTCCCAACTGAGCTACGGCCCC
>MDSV01020973.1_pt1 | contig 12621 bp, 11 predicted proteins | sample 810851 | NCBI WGS metagenome assembly MDSV01 (sample SAMN05326640, study PRJNA326480) | marine metagenome | isolation source: seawater | place: Atlantic Ocean: North East | collected 2012
CAATATTTCTTGGAGCATCAATTTTTGCTGATGCTTTTTTTGTAGCATTTAGATTACCAAATACTTTTAGACGATTATTTGCTGAAGGAACATTCAATGCAGCATTTATACCCAGTTATACTTCTGCTAAAATTGAGGATAAAAAAAAGGGAAAAAAGTTTGCTGATGATGTTTTAAGTTCTCTATTATTAATATTATTGTTTTTAGTTACGATAGTAGAGATTTTTACTCCGTACTTAATTTATGTTATTGCACCAGGTTTTTTAGAAGATCAAATCAAATTTAATTTAGCTGTAGAACTTACAAGAATTACATTTCCATTTTTATTATTTGTAAGTCTATCGTCTTTTTTTGCCGGAATACTTAACTCTAATAATAAATTTGCCGCCGCCGCCGCCGCACCTATCATTTTAAATGTAGTTTTAATTTTGAGTTTAATTTACTCTTACAGGCAAGGGTTAGACTATGTAAAACAACTTTCTTATGGAGTTACAATAGCGGGAATAATCCAACTATTTTTTTTAACTTATGTAACTAAAAAATTTTACCAACCCGCTTTTAATTTTAGTCTTGAGTTCAGCAATAAAGTAAGATTTTTTTTTAAAAAATTATTACCAAGTATTTTATCCTCTGGAGTAACACAAATAAATATTTTAGTTGGAACAATAATTGCCTCTTTTCAAACTGGTGCAGTATCTTATCTGTATTATGCTGATAGAGTATATCAAATTAATCTTGCTATAGCAGGAATTGCTGTGGGAACAGTTTCTTTGCCAGTTTTATCTAGAGCTTTTAAAATGAAAAAAACAAAAAAAATTTCTAATATTCAAAACAAATCTTTTGAACTTTCACTCCTATTTTCAATCCCTGCAAGTTTTGGATTAATATTAGCGTCTAATGAAATAGTTAATGCATTATTTGGATATGGGTCCTTTTCCTCAAAGGATGTTGAAATGACAGCTGCCGCCTTAAAATTCTTTGGATACGGAGTGCCGGCATTTGCATTAATAAAAATTTTATCCAATTTCTTTTTTGCAAGAGACAACACCAAAACACCTTTCTATATTTCTATATTTGTTGTTTTTTTAAACATTTTAATTAGTGTTAGTTTCTTTAATACAATTGGATTTATAATTATCCCGATTGCTACATCTGTTTCAACTTGGATTGGAGTTTTTATTTATATCTATTTATTAAATAGTAAAAAAATTTTATTATTAAAAAACCAATTAATGGTTAATTTAATTAAGATATTGACTTCGACAATCATAATGTCGTTTATATTGCTATTTTCTTTGAACAAGTTTGCTTATTATTTAGATTATAATTACAATTATAAAGCTGTATATTTAATATCAATTGTTAGTTTTGTGGGTATGTTTTATTTATTATCATGTTATTTATTTGGAATATTAAAACTTAAAAACTATAAAACAAATTAATGAGTAAGAAAAAATTAGTATTTTCAGGCGTTCAACCAACAGGAAATCTTCATTTAGGAAATTATTTAGGAGCGCTTAAGAATTTTGCTTCATTGCAAAAAGATATGGAATGTATTTATTGTGTTGTTGACTTACATGCGATAACTGTTTTCCAAGATCCCAATCACTTACATGATAATGTGTTAGAAACTACTGCGAGTTTTTTAGCTACTGGTATAGATCCAAATAAAAGTATAATTTTTAATCAATCTTCAGTTTCTGGTCACGCAGAGCTCGCTTGGATTTTAAACTGTGTTTCAAGAATTGGTTGGTTAAATAGAATGACACAATTTAAAGATAAGGCTGGATCAGATAAAGAAAAGGCTAGTGTCGGTTTATATATCTATCCCAATCTTATGGCTGCAGATATTTTACTTTATAAAGCAACTCATGTCCCAGTTGGAGCAGATCAAAAACAGCATTTAGAGTTATCTCGAGATATAGCTCAGAAATTTAATAAGGATTACAATTGTAAAGATTTCTTTCCTATACCGGAACCATTAATACCTAAAAATATTTCTAGAGTTATGAGCTTAAGAGATGGAACAAAAAAAATGAGCAAATCTGAGGAATCTGATTATTCAAGAATAAATTTAAAAGATACCGCTGATGAAATTTATAAAAAAATAAAAAAAGCTAAATCAGATTCCGATCCAATTCCTAGTGAGATAAAGTCACTAGAGAACAAACCTGAAGCTTTAAATCTTATAACCATTTATTCTGAATTAACTAAAGTTAGTATAGAAAAAATTATCTCAGAAATGTCTGGAAAAGAGTATTCTTTTTTAAAAACAAAATTAGCTGAAGCTTTAATTAATGAAATAACACCGATTGGAAAAGAAATTCAGAAATTACTTAAAGATAAGTCATATTTAAAAAATATTTTAAAAAAAGGCACTGAAAAAGCCAATATTATTGCTGAGGAAAACTTGAAGAATATACGTGAAAAAGTAGGCTTGATATAATATAAGTCCTTAATGATACAAACAGAAACTACGCCAAATCCAGATTCCCTAAAGTTTTTGTCTGAAAAGACTTTATCAACTATTGGCACCGAGGAATTTAAAAAAGAAAAAGAGAATGAAATAAAAATTCCTTTTGTTAAAGAATTGTTAAATTTTAAAGGCGTGGAATTGATTTTATTGTCAGAGAAATTTCTTTCAGTTAAAAAAACTAAAGAAGTCTCATGGAACGAGCTGAAACCAATGGTGATTTCCCATTTGAATGACTATTTTGAGAAAAATGATGAGCCGATACTAAGAAAAAGTAAAAAAACAGAGGAAAATACTGAAACGAACGATGAAACTGTGAATAAAATTATTGAAGTTTTAGATACTAAAATACGCCCAGCTGTGGCAAGAGATGGTGGAGATATAAAGTTTAAATCTTTTGAAAATGGAGTTGTAAAAGTTCAACTACAAGGTAGCTGCTCAGGCTGCCCTAGTTCTTTAATGACTTTAAAACAAGGGGTTCAAAACCTTTTAAAACATTACGTAAAAGAAGTTAATTCGGTCGAGGCTGAACAATGAAAAAAAAATTAAGCTATAGAGATAAACTTATAGAATTAGCCTACATATATGATGTTAAAGAAATTAAAGACTATGTAAAAAGTAGAAAAAATTTAACTTCTGGTCAACTCGAGTTGATTTTAAAAAAAAATAAAATAATTATACCAAAAGATTTTAAGTCTAACTTTTTAAGAGATAATTTTATTAAACCAGTTTCTAAAATTAGATCTAACATAATTAGTTTTAAAGAAGACAAAATAAAAGACAAAAATAAAGCTATAAGAAAATTAGAAAACTTTAAATACGATACAAATAGAAAAATAAGTAGAATACTTAAAGATACTTGGAATAAAATAGGCTTAATAGGATTAAATTTTTTAAATATTATTCCTAAATTAGGAAAAGTAATTTACTCATTTTTAGGAAATCTTTTTGTTGATTTATTTCATGGAATTTATAGCCAACAAATTCAACCTAAAAAGGCCAAAAGAGTTATAATAGCCATAGCATCGGTTGCAGTCATAACGACAGCAGCAATTAGTGGTGTTAATTATTTTTCAAATAATGAACTTGTCGAAAAAATTTTAGTAGAAAAGGAAACCAAAAAAGAAGTTAAAAAACAAGAAGTTAAGAAAGAAGAAGTTAAAAAAGAAGTTAAAAAAGAAGTTAAGAAAGTTGAGCCTAAAAAAAAAGAAAAACCAAAACTTGAGGTAAAAAGAAAAAAAGTTGACGAAGTTATTTTACCGAATTTAAATTTAAAAACCGAGACAGTTCTAAATCTTTTTAAAGATGTAGAATATGATCTTGGACAAGTCAGATCTAAAAAATTAGTAAAACCAATTTATTTTACTCAATTTCCAAGAGACCTTAACGCATTGCAAAGCACCAAGTTAAAGAAAGAAACTTTCATTAAAATAGTTTTACCTTTAATTGTGGCAGAAAATGAAAGAATCTTAGCTGATAGAGAAAAATTAATGAGTCTAAGTAATAAAAAATATACTACAGATGTAGAAAAACAATGGTTGAGACAAAAGCTTTTAGAATACAAGGTAAAAAAAGGAGATCTCAAAGAATTATTAGTCAGAATAGATATTATTCCTACATCAATAGCATTAGCTCAAGCTGCCAAGGAGAGTGGTTGGGGAACATCAAGATTTGCATTAGAGGGAAATGCAATATTCGGACAATGGACATGGAGTGGCCAGGGAATAGCACCGCTTGATAGAGCTAGCAATAAGAATCATAAAATCTTAAAATTTCCAATTTTAAGGGCATCAGTTAAAGCGTATCAAAATAATCTTAACACTCATAAAAGTTATACAAAATTTAGACAAAAAAGGTCGAGCTTGAGAGATAAAAAAAATAAAATTTCAGGTCTTGAATTAACAGAAACACTAAATAATTATGCACAAACTGGTTCTGAATATACGAAAATACTAAATCAAATTATAAAGCAAAATAGGTTAACAGATTTTGAACCAGTAAGATTAGTAAATTCAGTTAAAAAAATTCAATTAAGTTCGTAAATTAATTATCACTGACAACGAATTGTACGCCTAGCCATCGCCAAAATCCGCTAGGGTCTCTTAGAGAACAATTAATTCTACCTCTTTCACCTATAAATTTTTCATTAATATTTATTATTAATGTATTGTCATTTTCAAATTTAGTATCAGATTTTCTCCATCTGTTTCCTTCATTCGAATAACAAGTTACTGATTTAAGATTTGCTATATTTTCGTAAAATTCTATTTTAACTTTTGGAGGATTTTTTTCTTGTAAAAGATACTTCTCTTTTGGGGTAACTTTTTTATATTTGAATGGCAAAGTTTTGGTTAATGAATTAAATCTTTTAATTTCTCCGTATTTTTCATTTATAGGATACCTTGGAAGCTCATAGAAATCTTTTGTGTCATCAATTACTCCAGAGTGTTGACCAAAGGCATACTTAAATCCGAGAGATTTTATTATACTTTTAAATTCCAAACTATATTCTCCAAATGGATAAGAAAAAAAAACAGAATTTTTACCTAAATTGTTTTTAAATATAGATTGTGACTTTTTAATATCAGCTATTATCAAATCTTTTTTTTCATCAACTAAATACTCATGAGTATGACTATGATTTCCTATTTCAACAAAATCCTCTTTACTTATCTCTCTTATTTGATCCCAGGTCATATAATTAAAGGCCCCGACTTCACGAGTACTTACAAATAATATAAAAGGTATTTTTCTATCTTTTAGTATAGGCCATGCATTTTCATAAAATGATAAAAATCCATCATCTATAGTTAAAAGTACTTTTCTTTGGGCCTTATTATTTTTTAATTCGTTTTCAAAATTATTAGGATTAATGAAAAGAATTTCTTCATTTTCAAGTATTTTTAAATGCTCAATAAAATCATTTATTTTTATATTAGTTGAGGGATATTTGTTTTCTTCAAACCTATGATACATCAAAGATATTATGCCAAAATCTTTACTGTTCTGAACATTATTTTTTGAATACAAATTGTTTTGAGAAGCTAAAATAGCTATAAATAAGGAGATGATAAAAAATTTTTTGATATTAAACTTCATAGGCAAGGATAATAAAATTGGATTAAAAGTTGATAATAATTTTTATATTCATGACTTTGATCAAATGGTTAATAGTAACGACCAGTTAGTTCTAAGCATATTAAATATAGTAAAAAAATACAAAGTAAATATTGATACAAACTTCTCAATACTTGTAAATAATGGGCCTGGCAGTTTTTCTTCTCTCAGGACATCTCTAGCTGTTGCAAAAGGAATAAAAATATCAAAAAAGATTAACTTATTTGGTTTTAATAACTCAGATCTTGGTCAATTTAGCCTTATTAATATTGAACTTTTAATTAAAAAAAATTTGTTAGAAAAAAATTTGATAAAACCGATATATTTAAGTTAAATTATAATTATGACGACAATAGAAGAAAAATGTAAAAACAAAGGTGTAAGACTTACGGACCAGAGGAAAATTATTGCTAAAGTAATGTCTGTCTCTAAAGAAAAGTATGGATCCAAAGACCACCCAGATGTAGATGAACTACATAAAAGAGTGACTGAGATTGATAATAAAATTAGTATTGCAACTGTTTATAGGACAGTAAAGCTTTTTGAGGAGTCAGGTATTGTTGAAAAACACGAATTTAAAGGAGGCAAAGCAAGGTACGAACAATCACCCGATGAACACCATGATCATCTTATAGATATTAATAGTGGGGAGATTATAGAGTTTGTTGACAAAGATATTGAGAAACTTCAAAATGAGGTTGCAAAAAAATTAGGGTACAAACTAGTTGATCATAAATTAGAACTTTACGGTTCAAAAATTAAAAAATAATTTGCCAAAAAAAATTTTCATTAAAACGCTAGGATGCCAAATGAATGAATACGATAGTAATCGTATCCTAGATTTAACAAGAAAAATTAATTACATTCCTACAAAAAATTTACTCGAAGCTAATTGTTACATTTTAAACACTTGTCATATTAGAGAAAAAGCTACAGATAAAGTTTATCATGACATTGGAAGAGTAAAGAAACAGTTCAGAAAAAAAATAAAACCTATTGTCCTAATTGCAGGTTGTGTAGCCCAGGCCGAAGGTGATATTTTATTAAAAAGAGAAAAATACATAGACGCTGTTATTGGCCCTCAATCTTATCACCAAATCAATGACATGATTTTAAAGTTGGAGAAAAAATCAAAGCCAATAAATTATACTGAGTTTGAAGTTATAGAAAAATTTGATAGTTTAAACTCATTAAAAAATTCAGATAATAGAATTTCAACATATTTAACTATACAAGAAGGTTGTGATAAATTTTGTAAATTTTGCGTTGTACCGTATACACGTGGAGCTGAGTTTTCTCGATCTATAAAAGAATTAATATTAGAGGCAAAACAATTGGTAGAAAACGGTGCAAAAGAAATAAATTTACTTGGACAAAATGTAAATGCTTACAATTTTCAAAATAAAAAGCTTTCAGATTTAATCTTTGAAATCTCAAAAATTGAAAATTTAAAAAGAATAAGATACACAACATCACATCCAACAGATTTTACTAAAGATCTAATTGAAGCTCATAAAAGTTGTGAAAAATTGATGCCGCTAATTCATCTTCCTGTTCAAAGTGGATCTGACAAAATATTGGATGCCATGAATAGAAAACACACGATCAAAGATTATTTAGAAATAATAAAAACTTTGACAAAAATAAAGCCTAATATAAAATTTTCAAGTGATTTCATAATCGGATATCCTGGTGAAACTTATAAAGATTTTAATGATACAATAAAATTGATGAATGACATTAAGTTTATTAATTCTTATTCTTATATATTTAGTGCTAGACCTGGAACACCTGCTTTTAATTTAAAAAAAATAGATAAAAAAGAAGCGAAAAATCGATTGGTTGAATTTCAAAATGTGGCAGATGAAATAAAAATTCAATATAGAAAAAATTTAATAAATCAAACAGTTAACGTATTATTTGAAAATAAGATTAAGAATGAAAAAAAATATTTTGGTCGTGATGAACATTTTAATTCAGTAATAGTTGAAAGTAACGATGACTTAACTGGTAAATTGAGAAATGTTAGAATTTTAAAAGGAAATCACAACACTTTATATGGCGAAATTATCACTAATTTTAACCAAAAAAACTACGCAGCTTAATTAAATGTCTGAAATTAGCAAACTAGAACAAAATCTTATCATTAAAAAAATTGATAACAAAACAGTGAATATATCTATAAGTAATAATGAAATGTTATTGGCTATAGTAGGTCAATTTGACCAAAACTTAAAAAACTTATCTAAATTAACAAATACAGATGTTTATTTCAGAGGCAATTCAATAACTTGCAAAGGGGATGGGGAAAAATTATCAATATTTTGTGATGCTATAAAATTCCTAATAAATAAATATTTTTTAACGAATATTATCGAAAAAGAAGATATAGTTTTATCTGTGAAAAAAAATCTTGAGATAGAAGAGTCCAATGTCAAAAGTTTCAAACAATTAATAAGGACACCAAAAAAATCAGTTATAGCTAGATCCGAAACACAATCTGAGTACATAAAAGCTTTGAAAGAAAACGATATAGTAATGTCTCTCGGACCTGCCGGAACAGGAAAAAGTTTTCTTGCTGTATCTGTTGCGGTGACATTATTGATGGAAAAAAAAATTGATAGAGTGATTTTATCAAGGCCAGCTGTTGAGGCTGGAGAAAAATTAGGATTTCTTCCGGGCGACATGAAGGAAAAAGTCGATCCTTACTTAAGGCCATTATATGATGCTTTGTATGAACTTTTTGGTGCAGAAAAAATAGATAAAAAAATCGAGTCTGGAGAGATTGAAATAGCACCATTAGCTTTTATGAGAGGTAGAACTCTTAAAAATTGTTTTGCTATTTTAGATGAAGCCCAAAATGCCACCGAGACACAAATAAAAATGTTCTTAACAAGAATAGGGGAAAATTCAAAATTAGTAGTTAATGGCGATCCCAGCCAAGTAGATTTAATAAATAAAACACAATCTGGATTAATTAAATCAAAGAATATTTTAAGCAATTTAGAAGAAATAAAGATAATTGAATTTGATCATAGTGATGTAGTTCGCCATCCGCTTGTTTCAAAGATTATTAGAGCTTATCAAAAAAAAAGCACTGATGATAAAAATTAATGTTATTACAAATGATATTAATTGGCTAAACTACATTAAAAATCCAAATAGCTATCTTGACAGAAAGATAAAAAGAATAAATTTAAAAGATAAAAAGTTCATTAAAAATAAAATTTTCTGCACAATATTACTTTCAGGAAGCAAAGAGATAAAACATCTAAATAAAAAATTTAGAAAGAAAAATAAAACAACGGATGTACTATCATTCCCGTTCTACTCAAAAAATGAACTAAAAAAAAAATTAAAAAAGGATAAAGAGATATACCTAGGAGATATAATTATTAATATAAATAAGATCAATAAAAAAGATATTTTAAATAATTTCAAAATACAATTTGACCGATTATGGATACATGGCTTTGTTCACTTATTCGGATACGATCATAAAAAAAAAAATTGATTTTTTAAAAATGAGTAATATTGAAAAAAAATATTTCGATTTAATAAATGCTTAAAATCAATCTCAATAATCGTTTTGTTATTTTGTATTTAATACCTTTTGTAATTGGTTCTTTATCGACATTATCTTTTCAGCCATACAATTTAACAATAATAAATTTCGTAATTTTACCTATTTTTTTTTACTTAACGATTTATATTAATAAAAAATCTAAGGCCACGTATCGCAAAAAACCTTATAAGCAAAATTTATTTATTTTTGGTTTATTATTTGGTTTTGGGTTTCACTTAAGCGGAATATCCTGGATAATCAATTCCCTTACATTTGATGAAAATTTCAAATTTTTAATTCCATTTGCATTAATACTCATACCTTTATTTTTAAGTTTATTTATCGCATTTACAATCTTATGTGTGGGGCCGCACCTAAAATTAGACGTTTCCTCAATAATTTTTTTTTCAGGAGCTTTAGCTTTTTCAGATTATTTGAGAGGGAAGTTGCTGACAGGCTTTCCTTGGAACTTGTGGGCTTATAGCGCCTCATGGGAAGTAGAATTTTTACAAATATTGAATTTGACAGGCTTATATACTTTCAATCTTTTTATAATAATCTTATTTGTTTTTCCAGCAATCATTTTTTTTAACATAAGCGCAATAAAGAAGATAATTTATTTTATTTTTACTTTTTCAATTATTTTAAGTTTATATATTTATGGAAATTATGAGGTTAATAAAAATAATAAAATATTAAAAAATATTGATGATAAAATATTTGTAAAGATCATATCACCAAATTTTGAATTAAAATATGGTCTACAAAAAGATGAAATTGAAGAGAGACTTAAAAAATTAATCAGGTATAGCGATCCAGTAAAAAATAAAAAAACTTTATTTATTTGGCCAGAGGGTGTTTTTAGCGGATATAGTTATGATGAAGTTTCAGTATTTAAAAAAATTATTTCAAAAAGCTTTTCTAAAAAACACCTAATAATTTTCGGTATTAATAAATTAGATTCCAGATCTAATAATTTTTATAATAGTATGCTTGCGGTAGATAATAACTTTGAAATAATTCAAAGGTATGACAAAAGAAAACTCGTGCCTTTTGGTGAGTTTCTTCCATTTGAAAATTTTTTAAATAATTTTGGATTAAAAAAAATTACGGAAGGTCATGGATCTTATTTAACAGGAGATAAACAAGACAATTTTTTTATCGGAAATACAAATATCTTACCTCTAATCTGTTATGAAGTTATATTCACGGATTTCGTACAAAAATCAAATACAAATACAAATCTTGTAATTAACATCTCAGAAGATGGATGGTTTGGTAAATCAATAGGTCCCGACCAACATTTTGCTAAATCAATTTTTAGAGCAATAGAGAATAATACTTTTTTACTCAGATCTACTAATAAAGGAGTAAGTGCTATAATTGATAATAAAGGTAACATAATAAAACAGTTAAATCGAAGTGAAGCAGGAAGTATAGAACTTGATGTTCCGTTAATAAAATCAAAAAAAATTAAAAATGATTTGATATTTTTTGTACTTTTAATTACATATCTTTTAATCTTTCTAATTTACAAAAAAAAAAATGTTAAATAACAAATATTTATTTACTAGTGAGTCTGTTTCAGAAGGTCATCCTGACAAGGTGTGTGATAGGATTTCAGACATGGTTGTTGACTCTTACCTCTCAAAAGATCCAGTTTCTAGAGTTGCATGTGAGACATTGACTACTACAAATAAAGTTGTTTTAGCAGGTGAAACTAGAGGACCAAAAATCGAAAAAGAAGAATTAATCTCTAAAGTAAGAGATTGCATAAAAGATATTGGTTATGACCAAGAGGGATTTAGTTGGAAAACAGCTAAAATCGAAACTCATTTGCATGAGCAATCTACTGATATAGCTATGGGCGTTGACTCTAAAGATAACAAAGATGAAGGAGCAGGCGATCAGGGTATTATGTTCGGATACGCTTGCAATGAAACGGATGATTTAATGCCAGCGCCAATACATTACTCTCATAAAATTTTAAGATTAATGGCCGAAGATAGAAAAAATGGAAAATTAAAAGGTATTGAACCGGACTCGAAAAGTCAGGTAACGATGTCATATGAGAATGGTAAACCACTAAAAGTTTGCTCAATAGTTATCTCAACACAACATTCAAAAAATCAAGATCAAGAAAAAGTAAGAGAATTAATTATTCCATACATCAAAAAATCTATACCCGAAAATTATTTAACCGATCTTAATCCAAAAGAGATTTACATAAATCCAACAGGTCAATTTATTATTGGTGGGCCAGATGGGGACACTGGGCTTACCGGAAGAAAAATTATTGTAGATACCTATGGTGGTGCTGCGCCACATGGTGGAGGAGCATTTTCTGGAAAAGATCCTACGAAAGTAGACAGGTCAGCAGCTTATGCTTCAAGATATCTAGCAAAAAATATTGTTGCCGCAGGTGCGTCCGACAAATGTTTAATTCAATTAGCATATGCTATTGGTGTATCAAAACCTTTATCAATTTTTGTTAGATTAGGAGATGGAGATGAAAAAAAGGTTGATAAAGTAAAAAAAATAATTGAAGAAAATTTCAATTTATCCCCTCGAGGCATTAGAGAAATGTTAAAATTAAATAATCCGATCTATGAAATTACCTCTGCCTATGGTCACTTTGGTAGAAAGCCCACTAATAAAGGTGAATTTACATGGGAAAAAACAGATAAAGTAGATTTATTTAAACTGTAATCTTGAAAAAACCATAATTTTCTTTTAAAAAACACATAAATAACTGAACTTTCGAAATGGGCACTAGCCCATTTTTTTTTAGGGATTATAAAATGTTAAATAGAGGATTAGATAAATTAGAACTATTAAGAATCGTTGAAGCTGTAGCTAACGAAAAATCTATTGATAAAGAACTGGTAATTGAGTCAATGGAAAGTGCAATACAAAAGGCTGCACTTACAAAATTTGGAAATGATAATAATATAGAGGTAATTATTGATAGAGAAAGTGGTGATATTAAGATCCAAAAAGTTTTAATAATTGTTGAAAATGTCGAGGATTCAGCAAGAGAAATAACTTTGGATGAAGCAAAAAAAAGTTTTCCAAAAAATAAAGATTTGAAAGTTGGCGAACAAGTTTTTGAGGAATTACCACAAATAGATTTTGGTCGTATAGCAGCCCAGAGCGCTAAACAAGTTATAAGCAGCAGAGTAAGAGAGGCAGAAAAAAATAGACAATATGAGGATTTCATAGATAAACAAGGCCAAATATTAAGTGGTATAATTAAAAGATTAGAGTACGGAAATGTAATCGTTGATTTAGGTAAAGCGGAAGGGGTAATTAAAAAAGATGAGTTAATTCCAAGAGAAATTTTAAAAACAGGAGATCGAGTGAAAGCTTACTGCTATGAAGTAAGAAAAGAATTAAAAGGTCATCAAATATTCTTATCTAGAGCACATCCACAGTTTCTTGCAAAATTATTTTTTCAAGAAGTACC
>MDSV01017918.1_pt1 | contig 12619 bp, 10 predicted proteins | sample 810851 | NCBI WGS metagenome assembly MDSV01 (sample SAMN05326640, study PRJNA326480) | marine metagenome | isolation source: seawater | place: Atlantic Ocean: North East | collected 2012
ATGGCTCTTCCAATTACAATAATATTGATTATTTTAGCACATGCAGCAAGTGGTGCTAATTGGGTTCTTTCCACCGTCTTGACTCAAATGTGGGTTGAAGATGAAGTGAGAGGTAGAGTGTTTTCAATGGATATGTTGATTCTTGGAGCTTCAGCAACATTCTCAACGTCAATAGCAGGTTTTTTGGTAGAAAAATATGATTTAGCATTAGATAAGGGTATGATGATATTTTCTCTCATCATGATACTTTCAGGCCTAATATTCACATTTTGGCGACCAGACTTAAAGCAATCTGCTGATTTAAATAAATCATAATGCTCAAAGACAATGCAGTATTGCATTATCCATGGGCGATAATAGGTCTTCACTAAGAGAGTCAATCTCAATTGGAATACCTAATGAGTTGCCCGATCATCCAGGGACTGATAATTCGGTAGACCATGCCCCAGATAGAAGACAGGTTTTGACTTCTAGTGAGAAGAAACTAGCAATAAAAAATGCTCTCCGATATTTTCAGCAAGAGCATCACGAAATCCTTGCTCCTGAGTTTTTGGAAGAATTGAATAGTTTTGGTAGAATAATAATGAATCGATTTCGACCGACAGAATATCAAATGAAAGCATATCCTATCTCATATTATCCTGCAAAATCAAAACAAGCGGCGTCTATAATGCTGATGATTCAAAATAACCTTGACCCTGCCGTAGCCCAATTTCCGCATGAACTAATCACATATGGTGGAAATGGTTCTGTTTTTCAAAACTGGGCTCAGTACAGAATAACTATGAAGTATCTATCTCAAATGACTGATGATCAAACTCTAGTGATGTATTCAGGGCATCCAATGGGGTTATTTCCTTCTCACGAAAACGCTCCGCGTGTGGTTGTGACCAATGGCATGGTAATTCCTAATTACTCGACTGTGAATGATTATGAGAAAATGAACTCTTTAGGAGTAACTCAATATGGACAAATGACTGCTGGTTCTTACATGTATATTGGCCCTCAAGGAATCGTTCATGGCACCACTCTAACTCTGCTAAATGCAGCAAGACTACACCTTGATTTAGAACCCGGGAAAGACTTGTCAGGAATCACATTTGTAACCTCAGGACTTGGGGGTATGTCTGGTGCACAAGCTAAAGCAGCAGTTATTGCAGGTGCCTCATCTATTGTCGCTGAGATAAATCCACATGCTGCAAAAAAACGTTTTGAACAAGGTTGGTTGAGTGTACTTTCCTATGATGTTGATGAAGCCATTGATTTAATGGTAAGTAATGCAGAGTCAGGAACCGCGATTTCCATTGGTTTTGTCGGAAATATATCTGACCTGTGGGCTAGGTTAGTCGAAAGAGAAATCAATGTTGATTTGGGTAGTGACCAGACAAGCCTTCACAACCCATGGCAAGGTGGATATTATCCTTCAGGATATACATATCAAGAATCATCGGAATTAATGTCTAAGGATAGTGATTTATTCTGTCAAAAAGTGCGTGAAACATTATTACAACATATGTCTAATGTGCAGAAAATGGCTGAAAGAGGTATGTATTTTTGGGATTATGGTAATGCATTTCTGCTAGAAGCATCAAGAGCCGGTGCAGATATCAAAAATGAAGATGGTGGTTTCATATTTCCTAGTTATGTTGAAGATATAATGGGTCCAATATGCTTCGATTATGGCTTTGGACCTTTTAGATGGGTTTGTTGTTCTGGAGATTCCGAGGACTTAGAAATTACAGACCAAATCGCTTGTGATGTTTTATCTAAAATGGCTCTTAATGCACCGGAAACCATCAAGCAACAACTCGATGATAACATCCATTGGATAAAGCAAGCAGGTCAGAATCAAATGGTAGTTGGAAGCCAAGCAAGAATCTTATACGCCAATGACGAAGGTAGGAGGGGTATTGCTAGTGCGATCAATTCTGCAATAGCCGATGGACGTCTCAAAGGCCCTGTTGTGCTCGGTAGAGATCATCACGATGTTTCAGGCACTGATAGTCCATTTAGGGAGACGGCCAATATTTCGGATGGGTCTATGTTCACTGCAGATATGGCGGTACAGAATTTTGTTGGTGATTCATTCAGGGGCGCTACATGGATAAGCCTTCACAATGGTGGTGGAGTCGGCTGGGGAGAAGTAATCAATGGCGGATTTGGAATGCTAATTGATGGTTCGGAAAAATCCGAAGAGAATATTCAATCTATGCTTCATTGGGATGTAAATAATGGCGTGGCAAGAAGGGCATGGGCGCGTAATGATGGAGCGATTGAAGCTATTAAGTCTGCAATGGATAAAGAGCCTAATTTATTAGTAACATTACCCCAAAAAGCACATGAGGGTCTTATCGACTCACTGTTTACAGGGGAGTGATTTTATTTCTACAATAACTCTTGATGGCAACACATTATCCTCATCAGAGATTTGGAGAATCGCTACAGGTGACGCTGATGTTGACATATCTCAAAGTTCTTGGGACAGGATAATAAAATCACGTAAGGTAGTTGAAGATATATTGCACAGTGGAGAAATAGTCTACGGAATAAATACTGGTTTTGGGGCACTTGTGAATCAAACTATTTCTGAAGATGATTTACAGCAATTACAAGTTAATCTAATACGCTCGCATGCTACAGGAATTGGAGAATTGATGTCTAAAGAATCTGTCAGGGCTATGATGACTGTTAGAATTAACTCATTTGCTAAAGGTTACTCAGGTGTACATCCTAATGTAGTTCAGCAATTACTCGATTTCCTCAACTTAGATATCACTCCAGCAGTGCCACGGATAGGAAGCCTTGGCGCTAGTGGCGATCTAGCCCCTCTTTCACACATGGCATTAGCATTAATTGGTGAAGGTGAAGTTCTAACTGAAGAAAATAGTGTAACTAGTACAAAAGAGGTATTAATCGAAAAAGGATTAATCCCCTTAGAGTTGGGAGCAAAAGATGGTTTGTCTTTAATCAATGGAACAAGTCAAATGTTGAGTTTATTGATTGAGTCTGAACAGATACTGTCTCAATTATTGCCACTAGCAGACATCATAATGTGCACTTCACTTGAAGCATTCAAAGGAACAGTAGTGCCCTCAGACTCACGAGTACATGAGGCTAGACCTCACCCTGGGCAAAAATTAGTAGCTTCAAGAATCAGACAAATTATGGAAAACTCAGAAATTCATGAAAATCATTCTGATTGTGAAAAAGTGCAAGACCCATATTCATTTAGGTGTGCTCCGCAAGTTCATGGTGCCATAAATGAGAGTTTTATGCAACTTAGAAGTACACTCGAGATTGAAATAAATAGTACTACTGACAATCCTTTAGTTTTCTTCGATAGTGATGATGGTGAACAAAAAATTGTCTCTCAAGGAAATTTCCATGGCGAGATACTAGGTTTGGTCGCTGATAAAATGTCGCTTTCTATATTTGAATTAGGCTCCATAAGCGAGAGACGTATGGACCAATTACTCGATGCCAAGAAGAGTGGTCTACCTCCGTTTTTAGCTAGTAATAGTGGACTTGAGTCTGGACTTATGATTGTACAGTATGTCGCAGGTGCTTCTTTATCTGAACTACATGGACATGCTTCTCCGAGAACCGCTTTTTCGACTAGTACTTCGGCGGGCCAAGAAGATCATGTCAGTATGGGTGCAACAGCCTGTTGGAATTTATTACAAGCCACACAAAGACTTTCTGAAGTTCTTGCTTGTGAACTACTGATTGCATGCCAGGCACTTGAATTTGATAATCTAAAACCTTCACCATTTATTCAATCGATAGTTAAGTTAGTTAGAGATATTTCTCCAAAAATTGAATCCGATAGGTCGACAAGTAGCGACTTAATAGCAATTTCAAATAGTCTAAAAAACGGCGGATGGTTGTCTAGAATTGAAGCGGAAAACAGTAGACTATCTAATTAGAATAGTATTTCTTCTCTAACTCTTCTATACCTGTCAATTGTTTAATTCTAAATAGTGCAGTTGATAGTTCGCTCGAATCTATTTGATTTGCGTTCTGGTACAGATAATTTTCTAATTCAACAACTCTTCTAACTTTTTCTTCAACCAACCTATACAGTTCATATGATTCATTAGTATCATAACTTAATGCTGGTTCAAGTTCAGAAACATCTAGGCCCATTCTTCTCCACTGTAGAATTCTTTTGACCAATAACGCTTGTGTGAAGCCAGTTTGAGGTAATCTCGAAAGAATACTGAGTCGAGGTGAACCGTCAACTCCCAAATCAAATTCCATCTGTTCGCCGGGAGTGTTTGAACTAACGATTTCATTTTCTTCTTCAAACTCTTCAAATTTTGACGCATTAGATTCCGTATTTATATGACGAACCACCTTTCTCATCCTTGATATCCAAACTGTGTCAAAACTTAATTCGTCGATCGGGAATATCACCCGTACCTTAGATCCGTGTAAATTATCTGAAATATCATTGATGAAGTTTAAGATATTTTCTTTGCCATGCAGGTCTATCAACCATTCGAAGCCATCTATTATAATCAGTATTTCAACGTCATATTTTGAAGAGATTATTTCACGACTTATAGATTCTAAATTTGGTGGCATTGAATATTCTGTATTTCTTTCAGTGAGCCAGAATAGTTCAATCTTCGATATATCGATATGTTCTAATAATCTTCTAGGGGGCAATCTTGACATCAACTTGATTACTATTTCATTATTTTCGAGAAGTTCATCAGCCATCTCGAGAAGTTTATCTTGGTTCGAAAATGTAACGGAAAAAATATTCCCTCCTTCAAATTTCATAACCGCACCTAATCACCCTAAACACTTCTTATATTTACATTTCAACGATGAAAATCCATGAATCATTATATTCATCAATGTTTTGCCTCATACGGGTGTGAGCATGTCCGAAGAGAAAACCGATGAAATTCCGATGGCCGAATGTGGCTCATGTAGAGCCATAATACCCCTAAATTCCGAAGAATGTCCAGAATGCGGCATCAGTTTTTCTGGGGTATCCAATGAATCTTTAGGAGAATGTGGGGCATGTAAAGCCTTAGTTCCTCTTGATTCCAAGAGCTGTCCTGAATGTGGTGTATATTTTGTTGCAGATGATGTTGTTGATGTTTTGAGAAATTGGTTTGTTGAAACCGGCATTGAAGTTACTAAATTATTTTCCAAGATGGATTCCGACAACGATGGTTCCATTGATGCTGAAGAGCTAAAAGATGGTTTGTTGAAACTTAATCTGGCAGATCTACCTCCATCTCAAGTTGAAAGATTAGTTAAAGAATTTGATTCTGATAACGATGGTAAAATAAGTTTGGAAGAATTGGTATTTACAATTACTGGCGAAGAATTGGAAGTTTCTGAATCGGTATCTGAATCGCAAGTAGCATCCGAGAAGGAGTATTCTGAAAATGTTCTTACAAGGGTAATGGAAAAGTTCTCCATCACCGACCGTGATGCATTTTTACTCCATGCTCAAGACTATGACTCTAATGATAATGGCTACTTGACAGAGGGTGAATTCAAGACTGCAGCTGAGGCATTCACCGTATCTGCTGGTGATGATGAACCTTCAGAAGATGTTGATGAATCAGTAGAACTCGAAACCATTGAGTCTGTAGAAGAAACCGGTGAAAGTGAAGTCGACGGTGCTGAAGAAGAAAATTTAGACCAAGATGAAGCAGAAGCTGAACAAGAAATTAGCGATGAAGTCGAAGAGTCCGATGATGAGGAATCACCTGAAGAGAATATCGAAGATTCTGCCATGTACAGGCTTGGTATCGCCGCATCGCAAGGCGGACTAACAATACGTGAAGTATTTGAGTCAATGGACTCTGATGATGATGGCCTCATAGATGGCCCAGAGTTGCAAAAAGGAATCGAAGAAATTTCAGGAGATCAATTATCTCCAGGTGAAGTATTTGAAATTCTTAAATCACTTGATGAGGACTCCGATGGAAGGGTTAATCCAATGGAATTAGTCAATGCATTGGAAGAACTAGAATTGGATATCAAGTCCGACTCATCTGGTGCAATGCGAGATCCAGTTTCTATATTGATTGAGGCAATGGACGACGCTGGAACAAATCCTGGCAGAGTATTTAGAGACCTAGACAAGAATGGTGACGGAAGTATCAATATTAATGAATTACGAACTGAGGTAGAATCTTTCATTGAAGAGTCATTAACCGATGAAGAGATGGACCATTTGTTCGAGAGACTAGATAATGATGGTGATGGATTCGTAGATATGTATGAATTTATCGAGAATCTTGAGGAATATGAAGGCGAGGAAGCCGATGATGAATCTAGCCTCTCATCTAAGGTCGAATTCCCTAGTAAAATGCAATCGCGTATGATGTCTAAGAAGTGGAATGACATATATTGGCCGATAATACATGCTGGATTATTCATATTTGTACTGCTATGGATAGTCAATGCATCATTAGCGCCATTTGTAAGTGGTGAAGAAGGGAGCATTGCTTTGGATACTGAACTAGGCTTGTATGATGATGGCGAAAATGTATACCTTCAAGGAGATATTTATCCATGTGTAGACTCTGTACAAACCGATGGATGTAAAAACTCCTTAACTCCATTGGCCGGTGAAGCATCGTCTATGCCTGCTGGCTGGTACTGGGATGGCATTATGTTTATCATTCTAGGAAGTATAGGATTTGTAGGTTCATTATTCACTCATTTGTACATCGTACCTGGATGGAGAGCTAGAGCAAAAGCAATTCGTGAGTCTGAGAAAGAGCGTCAAGAAGTCGATGAGGAAATCGACAGCGAGGATTCTGATGATGCAGAAGAAACGCTTGATGAAGAGTCAGAAGTCGAGGAATCTGATGACGAATATATGGAAGATGAGTCAGTAAGTAGTGATGAAGAAGATGAAGATTATGATGACGATGATATCGACATTGGTTCTCATATTGGATTAGTATTAGAAGATGAAGAGATTTTTGGAATAATCGTTGAGTTTGACGATGATGAAAATCTAGTTACAATCGAAGAAGATGGCACCGGAGACCTTGTTACTGGCTATCAAGATGATATGTTTATTGAAGATTGAAATGACTAGAGATCAGTTGGACAGTTTTAGTGAACTATCTGTATGCCCTAATTGTGGATGTATTGATCAAAAGGGCTCATACCGTTGTCTTGGATGTGGATCATTTCATTCTGGAGCCCATCTAGTTGAGCGTGAGGCACCTCCTGTAACTCAACCAGTAGAAGTTACTTTAGTCGAACCAAGTGCTTACTCTTTAGGGCCGAAAGGAGAGATTATAGATGAAGAATTTGAGCAAAGTGAAAGTGTACGCGAATGGTCTGGGGGCTCTACTGATTTCAGTATCCAAGAAGATGAAACCGATGAAATTATGAAATCCGAAAATATCGAAGTACCAAAATCCGAAGAACTATGATTTATCGATTTAAGTCTTTTGAAAAGCAATTGATATAAATCAAACATATGAGGTCAAAAAGTGAAAATCATGGTGGGCTCGGAGAGAATTGAACTCTCGATCTTCGCCATGTCAAGGCGACGTCATAACCCCTAGACCACGAGCCCTAGGAATCTGTCCTAAATCGAGGGTGTATTAAATCGCATCGGTAGACAATTAACTAACGATCTTAGAGATTTTCCCAGAACACCCTTCTTGAGAGCAAAAACCACCCATTCGAACTCTTCCGTTTTTCATTTTAATCAAATTGCCATCTTTAATTGGGCCATAAATCTTGCACTTCAAACAGTATCCGGATATTTGCTCTGACATTAGTATCAAATACACGTAAAGAGTGATTTAATTTGAAACCTTCCTAGGTACATGCTCTAAAAGTCTCAAAAATTGCTAATAATGTGCTTTTAGGGGGTACTTTGTGTGCGAAATCCAACATTCTTTACTCCAATACAGCTATATCAGTATCGATAATCGCCACACTGCTCTCGATATTGGTTTGATTTTATTCAATCTCGAATGTAGATAATGTTGCGAATGTCGCATAATGTATGTTATACGACACATAGCATGACTTAATTTTTGATGATTTCAGATACTGGTGAAAATTTCCTCGCCTATATCAAAAATTCCAACCAAAGGTGGGCCGATTAAACATGACTGGACACCGCCATCACTAGTATCAAGCTTTTTTTGAGACGACTCGGAAATCAGTTTCATCGAGTCTCTATCGGTGAAGATCGTTTGGAAAATAAATAAATAATCATCATCTGAGGATTTAGCATACCATGAACGTACACAATCCTCATGGCGATTTCTAAATTCAACTCTTGAAGATAGAAGTCTCTCCAATCTCGCTTCACTCCCAGGTTTTGCAGAACAAACTACTGTCTCTAAAATTTGCACCATGATTTCCACTTACCTCTCATTCAAAGAACCATAATTTTATTTACTTTTTGAAACATGATAGATAATAATTCAATGAGAGATATATTTACCCTCAATCATAGTCCCAATAAACGGAGTTTCAGAAGGTCTATTACACCATGACTCCCAATTATTAGAATCGAGTATATTCAAATTAGCAATCGAACCAACTTCAATACGACCATGTTTCATTCCACTAGGGTGCGGAGTAGTTTCAGCAGGATTACGGGTAGCACAGACTAAGGCAGCTAAAGGATCAACTCTACACCTATTCACTAATAGTGAAGCCAAAAATGGAAGACTTAGGATTTGATTATTTGGATTGAAGTCTGAAGCTATTGACCAAATATATCCATTATCAATCATGCTATTGAAATTTGGCCATTCTTCACCCATCGTGTACGGGGTGCCAGGTAAAAATCCAGTATTCACTCCTGCATCGTTCAACTTCAACCTTGCTTCATCATTGGTATGATGTGCGTGATCAGCACTATCAACTTTCATCTCTGCGGCCAATTCTCCACCACCGCCATCAGCGAATTCATCTATGTGTAATCTTAAAGACAATCCTGATTGTCTTGATTCCCTTAAAATATCTTCGGACTCTTCCACTGTAAACCATCCAGGTTCACAGAATACATCTGTTGAACGAGCAATGCCCTGTTCGCAAACAGCAGGTAACTGCTCAGAAATCAGAGATTCAAAGTAGTCATTATGAGTAACTCCTTTTGGAATTGCATGCGCACCTAGCCAAGTATGATCCATAGATGGCAAATTATCACATTCTGACAAGCGACCAGATATTTCTAACAATCGAATTTCATTGCCTACGTCCAAACCATAGCCAGATTTAGACTCGATATGTGTTGTCCCGCTCCTAAATGCTGATTGCAAGCGTTTCTTACCTAAATCAAATAATTCGGAGTCTGTAGACTTTCGCGTATGATTGACAGTAGAAACTATACCACCACCCATTGAAGCAATTTCAGAATAAGTTTTACCATTCAATTTCCATCTAACTTCACGAGAACGATCGCCCGACCAAATGATGTGTGAATGCGAGTCCACCAATCCTGGAATTACAGAACGCCCACCTAAAGATACGACTCTATCTATTGTGTTAGAATTACTTGATAGATCTGAAAGAACTGTATTAGGGGCGCCATATTCGTCAATCAATTCTTCTGAATTTGCAATTTTCATTATTTGATTGTTTTGAATAACTATTCCTTTACCATGTGTAATTAATTGATTTTCATCTTTCATGCCATGTCCGACTAATGGGCCCTTGCCAGACAAATGTGCAAGCGGTCCAATATCGACTAATACTGTCCGCATAACCGGTGCTAGATAGTGAGGGTTCAAGAATAATGTCATATTAGCATAATCATGACCGGAGGGGGATGGACACTAGGAATCGAATCGACAGCACATACTCTGTCATTCGGTTTAGTGGATAAAGATGGCATCCCATATCCTTCAATATCCGATACTGTAAGGCCAGATAAAGGTGGAATACACCCTCGTGAGGCTGCTGACCATCACAAGGAAGTCGCGCCTGAATTATTTAGAAGGATTCTAACTGAAAATAATTTAACTCCTGAGGCTATTTCGAATATCGCATTTTCACAAGGCCCTGGTCTTGGACCTTGTTTACGAATTGGTGCATCTATTGCGAGAGGACTCTCAAATAGACTTGATGCACCTTTAATTGGTGTAAATCATTGTGTGGCACACATAGAAATTGGTAGGCAACAATGCGGTTGCGATGACCCAGTATTGCTATATGTTTCAGGAGGAAATACTCAAGTTATAGCCCGTCTCGAAGGCCGTTATCGAGTTTTAGGAGAGACTCTTGACATTGGAATCGGGAATATGCTTGACAAATTTGCTAGGGCACAAGGGATCCCATTTCCTGGCGGCCCTGTGATAGAGAAATTAGCATCTGAATGGCTTATACAAAATCCAGATCACTCAATGGAAGGACTCGAATTACCATATGCTGTTAGAGGTATGGATTTGGCATTCTCAGGAGTATTGACAGCGGCATTAAAACTAGTTGAAAACGGACAGGCTTTGGGTGCTGTATGTTGGTCATTACAAGAGCATGTGTTTTCAGCCTGCGTAGAAGTTGCTGAGAGGGCATTGTCTCACACTGGGAAAAGTGAGCTACTTCTAGGAGGTGGAGTCGCTTGTAATGACCGATTGCGTTCAATGTGCGAAATAATGTCTGTCGAAAGAGACTCACAGTCATTTGCGCCACCTCGGATGTATTGCATAGACAATGGGACAATGATTGCTAGGCTAGGTTGGTTAGAGCAGCAAGTTGGCAGAATTACGCTGCTAGAGAAGAGTGCTATCGATCAATACCTTAGGACAGACCAGACTCCAATCAATTGGGCATAATAGTAAATTAAAAGCCAATTGTTTTAAGAGGTCGTCTTAGGGCTAATGATAGGGGAATGCTGTATCGCAGGTAGAAGGAAGAAAGATTTGCCCCCAAATCCTTTTGCGCGTAATGCTGCTGCTGAAAGAAATAAGCGCCAATCTGAGCGAGCAAATATGCGTAAAAGAGAAGATATGGCTGCATCACAAACTCCTGTCAAAACTGAATCAAAAAGTCCAATCAATTCACTGGCCGAAATGCAGAAAAAGGCTGCTAAGCAACTGGAAAATGATAAAATTGTAACTACGGAATCTGAACAAAAACCTGTTCAGTTGCCAGAACCGACAATTATTGTCAAGAAAAAAGTTGAAACTGAAGGTAAAGTAAAGCCCGACATCCGAGAAGAATTAAATCGTAAGACTGCTGAGGCGAACAAAAAATATCAAGAAATTGCTGTAAATGTTACAGAAGAAGTCTCAAAAACTGAATTAGTCGTTCAAGAAGAATTAGTTGCTAGTGAAGTAACTGAAGATGAAATGTTAGATAATTTCACACAAACTGAAGAAGTTATTGTATCAAAAGGTGCAAAAAATGTTTTCAAAACTGTTCAGCAAACTAAGAAACCATCTGTAACAGGTGATCGTCGTAAGCGTAAGCGTCGAATGGACAAGAAGGGCGGCGGAAGGCAAAAGATGGAGAAGAAATTGAATCGGCAAAAAATTCTGGCTTTCAAATATTTTGCTAGAGATTTACTCGACGATCCAAATATTCCTGAAGAGCATAGGTCGAATGTATTGGGTCAAATCATTGCTAAGGGTGAGAGAACAAGTATTGATTCGGCCATTGAATTCATAAATCAAAAGCGAGATGAATTGATTCTTACGGAAGAGGTTGCTAAATCCCTTATTAGTGAAATAAAGAGTATGTCAACAAGAAGGTGAAATAATGGTAGAAAAAGTAAGCAAAAATATGGTAGTAAGTGTGCATTATACTGGGACATTACCGGGGACTGGGGAAGTATTTGATTCAAGTAAAGGAAGAGAACCATTGTCGTTCATTTTTGGACATGGTCAAATGATTCCTGGTTTTGAAGAAGAACTGATGGGTGCATCCAAAGGTGAGAAAAGGGAATTCACTCTACCTCCAGAGAAGGCCTATGGTAACAGGGAAGAGGAAGCAATGCTAAAGATTCCAAGATCACAATTCGCACAACTTGAACAAACAGCAGAATTAAAAATTGGCATTCAATTAGTTGCTCAAATGCCTCATGGCCCTGCACCTTTCACAATTGTTGAACTCGATGACGAATCAATCACTGCCGATTTCAACCATGCACTTGCTGGTGAAACATTGACCTTCCACGTAGAAGTTGTAGAGGTTAGATCTGCTAGTGAGGAAGAAATACTGCACGGGCACGTTCATCCGGCTCTTGGGCAACAAAATAATGCAAAGTCAGATAGTAGTTGCACCAAAGATGGATGCTGTTGATACAGTAGGCTTGATGAATCGTCGATACTTGGAATGTTCATGGCTGAACAGCGTCGCGAGGTTTGGGAAACATTGTCAGGCATTGCGTTGCCAATGAATCCTGATGAAAATTCGATGAAAGGTTCTGGTTCAGATCCTTCAATCACTCCAAATGCGGGTAACCCCCCCTATACTCGAGGGATTTATTCGACAATGTATAGATCTAGGTTATGGACAATGCGACAATATGCTGGTTTTTCAAGTGCTAAAGAAACTAATGAAAGATTCAAATTACTACTCGAGCGTGGTCAAAAAGGACTTTCCGTAGCCTTTGACCTTCCTACTCAACTGGGTCTCGACGCCGATGACGAACTTTCACTAG
>MDSV01242071.1_pt1 | contig 12619 bp, 4 predicted proteins | sample 810851 | NCBI WGS metagenome assembly MDSV01 (sample SAMN05326640, study PRJNA326480) | marine metagenome | isolation source: seawater | place: Atlantic Ocean: North East | collected 2012
CAGAGTCACTTAAAGACAGTGCTTCAGTGAATTTTGAATTCAAAGTAACTCCAATGAATAATGAAACACCGTATGCCGAGGAGTATGAACAGACCTTCAATTTCCAATACATTACAGAATGCAGCGGTGTTTCTTGCCTCTTCGGGGAACTTGTTGACCCTGAACCACAAACAATGGTTTTCTATGTCATTCTTGGTGCTCTGCTCCTCTACGCAGCACGCAGAGGTAGGGGGCAATCTTATCGAAAGAACGATTTCGTTGAAGTTGACAAAGATACCGATGAATTGTTCTCTGAAGAGGACGAGGAATTGCCGTCGGATGAACCTGAACCTGTCATGGCTGAAGATGAAGATGATGAGCTTGAACTGCTTGACGAATTGGACGAACTTTGAGCCAAATATCCACGGTTTTGAGTGGGTTGTATGAACATCGTACCATTTCCCTTATGAGGCATCAGACACACCCGTTCTTGTGAGAACCATGCTGACAGGCTCAAATGCATCTGCCGCGACTCCTCAATGGCGCTTAATCGAGCGCAAAAAAGCCGTAAAATCGGTGTTTTTGACGCTTTTGATGCTGTTATCGTCACTTGCCTCAATCCAATACTACTCCATTGATGTGAGGGCTGCTTCAGACCAGGACGGAGATGGGCTGACATACGGTTTGGAATACCTCATGAATACCCAACCCAACGACCCAGATTCAGATAACGATGGTTTACCTGATGGTTGGGAATGGAAATATGGGCTCGATCCTCTTTCATCAAACGGTGCAGATGGCGCTGTTGCAGACCCCGACGGTGACGGGATGTCAAATCTACAGGAATATACTTACCTTATGCCGAGTGGATGGGACAATACCAACACGGGTTCAGTTCTTGACAACGGTGTATGGTGGAACGGAACGATTCCAGTCAACGACTGGAACGAAGAAGACTCGATGCAGTACAACCAACCCGGTTGTGGCGATTCTGGATCAGACGGTACGGGGAGCATCATCCTTTGTGATGAAGATCCTGTTGGAAATATTTGTACAAATGGATTTGATGACGATAAAGATGGCTTCGTTGACGCTGCAGATCCAGACAACGACGGCGATGAAGATTGCTTGAGTGATGATGACGACGGTGATGGTGTCATTGACGAAGACCCTGCTGGATGGGATACTGACGGGGATGGAATGAACGACGGATGGGAAGCCGCAAACGGCCTCAATGCAACATCCGCTTCCAACGCCGATGGGCCCAATGGAGACCCAGATGGTGACGGGTTGAGCAACCTTATGGAATACGTCAATCCTTCATGGACGACGATGTGTGGCTCATCACCCTGCTTTAGAAACGGGCCAGATGGCGTCCTTACCGAGACCACTTCACCCTGTGACCCTGTCCAAGGCGTTGGGCCTGGTGGATGTGCAACCTACACGGCCGAGGTTGATGGAATCACTTCTACAAATCCACAAGTTGCAGACACAGACGGCGATGGCCTCAACGATTCATACGAAGCGTTGACTCTCCTCACAGACCCTACTGCAGCAGATACAGATGGCGATGGTATTCGAGATGGAGTAGAGGTTAACGGAGCATATGGAAACCCTGCACAAGCAAGCGATCCTAGAGATAACAACACGGATGACGATGCGTTTGACGATGGAGAGGAAGATACCAACTTTAACGGTCAAGTTGACCAAGGTGAAACCGATCCTACTCGCAGAGAAGATGCTGGGGACGAGGATAACGACGGCATACAAAATTGGGAAGAAAATCTGACATGTACGCTGTGGGATGTCGCCGACACCGATGGTGGTGGCGTTAACGATGGAGATGAGCGAAATATCAGCCATGGCACAGACCCCTGTGATTCTTTAGTGAATTTTGAAACCACCTTCGTAAGTTATTCATCTACCACAAATCAAGTTACTCTTGGAAACGGTTCTGGGTTTAATCCAGGGGGTGGTGTAGGCTGGTACAATGTTTCGGGGACGTGGGAATCCTTTGCTTATGCCACGGTGACCAACGGGGTCCTGCAAGGTGTTTCAAACGGGCCGACAGGCACTGCAAGTCAAGTGGCTAACCGAAACGGTTCATTCTGTCACACCGATGCGGTAGCTGCTGGAACCATTGGTTCAACGCAACAATACTGTGATGATGATTACACCGACAGTGACAGGGATGGACTTGCTGATTGGCAGGAATTGTTGGGTACTTTTGGCTGGTTCTCAAATCCAAATATTGCTGACTCCGATGCCGATGGTGTCGATGATTTTGGTGAGATTTCAGACAATACCGACCCCAATGAGCCCTGTGTTAATCTTCTTGATACCGATGGCGACGGCCTCAACAATTACTTTGAGAACAACACTGGGTGTGACTTGGCCTATATCGGAATCACCAATGGTTCACAAGATGTTTGGGTGACGAACTATGCGTCATATGATACCGATCAAGGGGGCGTTGATGATCGCAAAGAATACTACGACGGGACAAATCCACAAAATGACCCATCTGATGACATTCAGCCTGATGATTTTGATGGCGATGGCATACCTGATGCGATTGAGAATCAAACTGGAACAGACTGGACCAACCCTGATACGGATGGTGGCGGAATGTTGGATGGCCTGGAATGTCCAGACCTCTATTGGTTTGTCAATTGTGCGGGTTCGCCGTTTGATCCCTTTGACCCGTCTGATGATATCCTAAACAACGATGTCATTTTCTGGGCCAACAATACAACTGGAGTTGTTGATCTTGACCGCGTTCATCGGTGGCGAGCAATAACGAACGATTTCTACACAGGTTCAACCTATGCCCATCTCGATAGCGTCCATCCGAGTGAATCAATATTGATTCCTTATGAAAATCTCACAAACATCGCTCCTGTTTCGTTTGCTAATGACACCATTCAATGGGCGGTGACCTTCAATAATCCAATCAGTGATGGCCCAATACCTGCACCTGCATCGTACATGAATATCTCGTATATCTTCGAGTCTATCGCAACATTTTCACGAAGCAACGACACTCATATTCTAACTGCAGACCAAGGTCCGATTAACGAAATTTGGTTCCAAGAGCCGGAATATTTCTTTGATTGGTCAACCCTTGCATCTACTACAGTACCGGGTCAAGGCTTCCCGTACGAGTTGGTTACCGATGAAATATTTACCAACATGAGTGACATTCACTCGTATGTTTTCAACGTCACTAATGCCGTTGTGACTGAATCTGGAGCAACCGATGCCTACAGCGTTGCAGCAGCCCTTGAAGACTTCCTCATCAACGGTAATGCGACGACTGAATTCATGCTAAATTTCAATGGCTCAGGAACCCCCACCATCCTCGATACTAATCTGAACATTCTGGAAACTCGAAAAGAAGCATCGTGCAGAGAATACAACACTGTTTTCGTCACCATGGCTCGTCTTGCCGGGCTTCCTGCCCGCCAGGTCACCGGTTATTCCGGAGGCACATGGACGGGAGACGGATATGCGGTCTATTCAACGGATTCAACCACTTGGTCTGAAGTACGCTTGCAGCAAAACAGTGCCAACGGAAATACTGACTTGGGCTGGATTCCGTTTGACCCTTGTCCAGCAGCTGAAGAAATTGAAATTGTCAATCAAACCATTTCTTCGCTAACATGGACACGGGACGCATCTCAAAACATCAACGTAACGGGTCAACTTCGTTATGCTGAAAACGGTACTCCCGCAACAGACATCCCTGTGTTTTCCTACCTTGTGCCGGTTTCAGAAGCCAATCTTGTTCCAGGCCCAGCAGGAATCCCAGAACGTTTGATTGAAGAGGGAAGAACCGATGCAAACGGTAACTTCTCCTTTTCCGGATTCCCTGATGCACCAGCCGCTCCTGGAATGCAGAACATTGTCGTTGAATACCGTCAATCGGGATATGTTTCAAACGGTGCCGTCATCTATGACGGCTATGTTAACGTTACAGAAAATTCAACGATCTTCCATACGGCGCCGGGGGCCATCAATTTCCCAGTAGCTGGAGCTGGTGCAACTACCGTCATTGAGGGTCTTCTTGAATTTGAAAACCAACCGTTGGATGTGTTTGACCAATTGCCGAATCAAACGGTATGGTTGACGTACACATCGTCTGTAGATGGGCCACAGAATTTGACAGGGTTGGTTGACGGAGCCGGTTCGTTTTCAATTACGGTCAATCTTAGTGAATTCGAAACAAAAGGAAATCTTTCGGCCACCATCGGCTATTCTGGATGGCAGGATACATCTGTAACAGGTATTCCACTCGAAGCCTTCCATCTTAACCCAACAACAACGGCCATCGTGATGAATGTCACTGATGCACCTAACTTAACAGCCACAATTGAAGGACCGGTGTCCAACAACAAGAGTATCTTCTTGCTCGATGATAATATTTGGGTGAATGGATCTGCTGTTTCTGTAGGTGCTTCTCCAATACAATTGACAGGAAACCTTCAACTCTCCATCCGTGCAAACAATAGCAATGATGTTTGGGCTGAAGTTTTCAATACGAGTGTTACTGGAACGTTTTCCGTTCAGCACTTCCTTCCTGCCTCAACCATGGTTGGTTCGGGTGAAGTTGAGGTGCGGCTGCGTTTCTTCCCTGCAACCTTGCCGGCAACCGATGATGCAGATGTGGACACTGGTACGCCTTACTTCCTTCGTGGGTTCCTTGGATTCCAAGTTGGCGAATCTGCACAAATGCGCGGATTTGATGCCACGGTCGAGGTAAGCATCACAGACCATCGCGGCTTTGTTCAGGATTTGGTCCTGCTCGGTGATTATGATTTCTCGTTCAATGGTTCATGGTTCAATACCACTACCGACCCAGAAATGGACTTGTTAGAAATTTCATGGCCTCTTGCGGCAGACTTGTTGGCAGGCGATTACCCAATCGATGTATCCTTCAACGGTTCTGATTATTACCAACCATCAATCGGCGCAGGTTCTATTAGAGTTCAAGCTGAAATAGGTTACAACCTCTCAATTGGTCAGGATTGGACACATATTGGCAATTCAACATTTTTGTCCGGTGATATATTTGATGCCTTTTACAACACTCCTGTGTTGAACAACAATTCTCAGATACGTGTAACTATCAATCTTGATGAAGGACCGGTTGATATTGCTCAATCTTCTTTGAACAATTCCACGGGTGCGTTCAACATCCCAATTACGATGCCGACATATCTCCCATCGGGAGCATACGACTTTGTCCTTGAGTTTGACTTTGAATCCCAAGCGCCGGTCGGCGGTGCTTATTACTCATATTTGGATACCAGCATGCCTCCAAGCCCACCAGCCTTGATTTCAGTCCTTGGTGGAATTGAATCTGAGGTTGTTGTAACCGCTGAACGTCCAAATTACATTGTTGAAATGAACGATACGATCGACTTCGTAGCAAAAATCACCGATGTAGCAGACGGTTCGAACATTACCGGTGCATCGGTTGAGTACATCTGGGATTATGGGAATACCAATATCACTCTTGGAACCGTTTCTTCTGACGCCGATGGAAATGCAACCTTCCAATTTACGCCGTCAGGACTCGCACCAGGGTATTACGACCTTCTCGTTATCGTTAGAGATGATGTTTCTTCATCGCTTTCAGCAGGCAACACCCGTCACCTTGGCAACTCAACACTTCTCAATGTAACCGTACAGGTCACGAGTGATATCCAGTTCAATAATGTCCCATCAACGATCACTGCGGGTGTCCCCTTCACGGTTGTTGGACAAGTGCTTGACGCTGAAAACAGTTCACGCCCATTGATCTCTTCGGTTCGTCTGAATGTATTTTGGCTTGAAGATCCCAACGAGCTGCTTCTCAGCGGTTTTGCTACAACCAGCAATGGTAGTTTCAACATGAGTGTCCCCACGGACACCGCTAACAATGGAACCCAGAGAGGACTGCACACGCTCGTTATCTCTGTTGTTAACGAATCATCACCGTTTTATCTCACGGCATCTGCTCAAACACCGATTCAAGTCATGGGAGTTTCAAGGCTTGAAAATTTGGTTCCACTCAATGCAATTGTCATTAACAGAGGAAATACAGTGAACATGTCTGCTAAACTTGTTGAATCTTCAGATTTGTTTACCCCACTTTCCGGATACGATGTCGGTTTGGAATTCCACGAAACATGGTTGCCTTCGCAGACAACCGATGGTGAAGGGTTTGCAAACTTCTCATACACTCTGCCCTACGACCATCCTTTGGGATTGATTGTCGTTTCAATGGTTTACAATGGCTCATCTGATTTGTTACCTACATCAGCTAACCTTACTTCAATCACCGTTCGTTCACTTACCTTCATGGTTGTTGACTCAATCACTGCAAATCCAGTTGCTGGTGATGAATTCAATGTTTCAGGACGAGTTACCTCTGACAACGGTTCGGGGCTAACGCAACGGGATAACATCACCTTGCCCAATGCCAATGTGCTGTTCTCAATTGACGACGTCCCCACTGGGTTCACAGTGACCGGAGGGGCGATCGGTGATGATGGGTTCTGGAATGCAACAATTCGTCTTGGAGAAACATTTGGAGCAGGTACACATGTTCTTGATGCAACATTTATCCCTACCGTCAACTACTATGTTGGTTCTGAGAACAATGCCACTTTTGATTCTCGAGGCTTCTCTACATTGGACTTTATCGTACCAAGTTTGGATGGTTTGGGCCAACCTTCGCTGAACGACCGTACCGATCGTGGTACAAATGTCTCCTTCCAAATTCTATTGCGAGACAATCAAGGCAATTCCCTTGACAATCAATCAATTGTTGTCTCATTACCGGGGACTGATGTCACAGGAACATTTGTCACTGCATCCAATGGAAGTGCATTTGGGAACCTCCTTGTTCCTGCTAATGCATCGGTTGGGCCCTCTGATATCTTTGCGACCTATGCCGGTATTTCTGGGACTACGGGAATCATTGGCTCAAACAGTACAACCCTCTTTGTTGTGCTCGCCAATACCAACCTTACGATTCTTGATGCACCAACGGTTCTCACTGCTGGCGACTCGTTGACCGTTAATGGGACATTGCTTGATGACCTTGGGCTATCTCTAATGGAATCAGGTGTTCCTTCCACAGCAGTTGTCCATCTAACGATTGATGGTGTGCCCGTTGCCAGCATTGAGACAAATGCTACCGATGGTTCTTTCAGCCTTGGTTACACACTTCCTGAGGATATTACCGCTGGAGCGCACGTGATCGGTGTGGAATTCCGAGGTGGCCGTGATTGGGTTAATCCTGTTGGCTATGGCGATACCAACAATCCAGAATATTACTCGCCCAGTTCAGATACAATCGGGTTTAATGTAAGCGTCCCGACCGAAATCATCTTTTTGACTCCCAATGGACAAGCGGACCGAGAAACGACGATGACTCTTGAAGGAAGATTGGTTGATATTGTCGACAACAATTTGCCAAACTTGACCGTAGAAATTTGGCTTGATGGCCAGTGGTTGACCAATACCACAACCGATGAAGAAGGGTTCTTTTCTGCGGTTCACCCAGTTCCAGCAGATGCACCTTTAGGACCTCTCTCGGTTGAGATTCGATTTACAGGCACCGTCGCCTACCTTCCGAGCAATGCAACTGGTACATGGGAAATTTACAGCCCTGTTTTGCTTACCGTCGATATGTCTTCACCTATTGCGGTTAACGAGACCGTTACCGTAAGCGGTACTGCAGTTGACAATCAACTTGTAGGCATAGCAAACCATGAAGTTCAACTGATGGTTGAAGGCATTGTGATCACGACATTAACCACCGACGAAAATGGAGCATTCAGTTATGACTGGTTGGTCCCGGATATCTTCTCCTTTGGTAACCACACCATGGAAGCAGAGTCTCCTTCTCAAGGGTATTACCGTTCCAGTGAAGGAAATACAACCTTCTTCCTTTCACATCGTTCATGGGTCACTTTACTCTTTGAAGGTAACAATGAAGCGACACGAGGGGAGTCTTGGGAACTCACTGGACGACTCTATGACTTTGATACGGTTGACCGTGATGGGCTTGTTGGAATGACCGTGGACATCTCAATGGATGGCGTCCCGCTCTTCTCAACGGTTACTGGAGCTGATGGTGTTTGGTCTGCAACGATTCCTGCAACCATGGACCTTGCTCGTGGCCAACATCAAGTATCGGTTGAATTTACAGGAACACAAGCTCACCTACCAGCCTCTGCAAGCAGCAATGTGTTGGTTTGGGCTGACGTAATTATCACTCTTGATCCGTCCTCTACTCCGATTGTTACGCGCTCTGATGAGATTTATGCGCCGATTGTTTACACGGGTTCAGTTCAGGAAGTTGGTGGGAATGGTGAAGTGTTTGAAGACCTTGTTCTTACCATTGGAAACGGCTCACAATGTGCTGATGCACGTGAAGGAGCGAAGTGTTTCCCACCCTTGGTAATCACTTGGACGAACGGCAACTTTTCCTTGACAGCAACAGCTCCATACTGGTTGAATGTTGGTTCACAATATTTTGCTGTTGATTCTGCACGCAATGACTCAAATTATCTCAATGCAGGAACCGTTAGCAAGGCGGTCTTTGTTCAGGTGAATGCAGACATTGATGCAACGGTTGAGCCGATTGTTGAGGGTGTTCAGGAAGAAATTGGTGTCGAGGTTACCATTATGGCTCAAGATACCAAGAGCGGTATCCCTGGCATCGATGTTGTTGTATATCTCTACAATGAAAACAACAGCCAAATCGCCTCACAACAACGTCAAACGGACGCCTCTGGTGAAGTCATCTTTGATTTCCCTGCAGACCCTCCGTACGGTGACACATCGATATGGGGAGAAATAACACTTGATATTGTTATCAACGATCCACGAATTTCCACTCAGAGTACTCAAGACTTCGAGGCTCAACGCGCTGAAGGATTTGAGTTGAAATATGCCTATGCTGAAGAAGAATCTCAAGTATCTCCATGGGCTTACTTCGTAGTATTATTGCTCGGTGCACTGATCGCAGGTGGTGTCGTTCTGTATCGCCGAAAGGTTGCAGCAGACGACCTCTTGAAGGATGCAGCCGAAGTCTTCGCATACACAGCAGAATTGTTAGCTGCTGGAGATGCAGTCCGTGAGTCCATCTTCACCTGCTATCAAGACCTGTGTGGCTTATTGCAACAACGCGGATTCCTAAGACGGGACTTTGAGACCGTCCGTGAGTTTGAATTTGCGATTCGTCAGGCCTTGTCCGGTGTTTCTGAAGATGCGCTCACCGCATTGGACAATACCTTTGAGATGGCCCGATACAGTCGAGAGGAGATGGGCAGTCAACATCAACAGGTTGCTGTACAATCACTTACCAGAATGGGGGCTGAAATTGAAGAGATTCAAAAATTCCCTCAACGCATACAGTTACCATCGTAGGTGAAGACGTCCATCGCTGAAGACAGCAGATAGGTTTTCAGATGCTGATTCTGGAAGTGGGATTTCTTTGACCAATGGCGGCAAGTCTCCATCATCAACCTGCAATTGAACAACCGTTTGGTCGTTGATGGTTTTGAATCGAAGATGAACATCATCAAATGTGGTTCCGAGCAGTGGAATGGTCAGTCCGTCGGGGTTAACTCTACCGTTGATGGATTCAACAATCCACGAAAGGGCCCGACTTGGTTCGCTTTGAGCAAGCGAGGTTTCAGGAAGCATTCCGGCTGTAACGAGAACTTCTGCATGGAGTTGGCGAACTTCGGAAAGGTGTGATTCTTCGGTTTCAAATTGTGCCTGAAGCAAGGATGCATCGGGAGAAAAGCCGTCAAGGCTTCGGCCTTCAGTTTGAGGTTTTATGGTGCTTGTTGATTGCTCAATTGCTAAGGGTGACCATTCGTCCATGAAGTTTGGATACGACGAGCCCACATGAACCTTCGGACTACTTTTCCATCACTCAAGGGTGCTATCCGGGTGAATTTTCTTGAAAAATCGCCGAGCAAAATGACCTGTTGACTCCGGAGTGGCAGCCTCATTCATTCGAAGGTCATCTGGGAAACATGAGGTGTAAGTACGTTCAGTCACTCTTCTGTCCAGCAAGACAATGAGTGCTCGGTCTCCGATCGAACGAATAGGACGGCCCATTGCCTGGAGGATTGAATTGATTGCTGGTTGAGAAACGGTGTACTTCCATGCAAGATTTCTGCCAAACCGTTCCTCTGCATAGGTTTTCAAGGCAGAAGACAATACCGATGGAGGAGAGTTCGGAATCCCGATGCAAGCAACTGCATCCAAGGCTCCACTGTGGTAATCAACCCCTTCTGAGAGGCGTGCATTGAATACCCCAGCGAGTAATATCTTACGACCCGCTTTCTTCTCCTCAAGGAGGGTTTCCACCACTTGGTCAAGGTCTTGTTTGGTCCAATTCCTATCTTCAACCATCATGCGCACTCCTCTAAAATCGGTTTCTGATACAATAGAGTTTAACAGTGCATAAGATGGTGCAAATACTGCAACATTCCCTGGAGTCGTATCGATGAGTGATTGGATATGCTGGCGTATTAGCTCGGTATTTTGGGGAGTTCGTTCTGTGTATTTTGTTGTCACATCCGAGGCTACTAACACAGGTCTTCGCATGGCGGCAAATGGAGATGGGTATGCTACGGCAGTAGTTTTGGATGCTGGTAGCGACAAAATGTTGGCATACATGGTAGGTGGATAGAGCGTACCCGACATCAAAATCGCTCCAGAGGAACCGGTAATCACCGGTTTTGATACCAACCCTGGGTCAAGAAGGTGGGTTGTGATTCGGCCGTCCTTTCCTTTGGTATCGTAGACCATCGTCATTGCAGTGGTGGAGCCAAACCGGATAAGGCAATCCAAGATCTGCGCAACTCGGTGGGCATTCGGCTCCATCGGATTCCCATCGTCTCCTGCATCCATGTCCACGTCCACGCTAGCAAGTATGTCTCGGAGTTGATGAATTCTTACAGCAGGGTCGACACGATGTTGGGGTGAAGTGGGGCTTTCATTGAGGTTTTTTTGTCCGACGATTCCGTCCACTTCATCGCATGCTCTATGGAATACATTGAGCAGCGAAATCACCTCTACCTCGCATTCTTCTTTGTCTCCAACAAGAGACGAACGAAGTCGACTGAAGAAATCTGCGAAACTTTTTCTCGAGGTTTGGATGACTTCAAAGGCCCAATGCGCAAGGTCATAGGTCGGTTGGAGCGTTTCTCCACCGGGCATGGTCAGTGATTGTTGCAAGGTTCCGACATATTCTTCCAATTCTGCGAAGGTATTGCGGATCATCGTTTGAGTAAGTCGTTTTTCAAGTGTAAGTCGTATGCGGTCAGGGAGGTTATGTGCTTCATCTACGACGACAATGATGTCTTCGAGTGACAAATCCATGGCTTTGAGACTTGACTCGCGAACACCTTCGTCAAAGAGGTGGTTGTAATCACCAACAAAGACATCCGCTCCATTCACCGCTTCACGAGCAACCTTCCATGGACAGGCTTGAGTTACTTCACCGTTCACCGTATGTGTTCGTGTTAATGACACCAATTCATCAACGTGAAGCGGAGCTTCTAGAATTCGTTCCTTGAGGCCAGGTGCACTTGTGATCCATGGTCTGCATGATCTTGATTTACGGGCTTGGCTGCACATCAATGAAAATACCACAGAAGATTCTTTGGCAAATTCTTGAACACACATACCGGCTTGCCCGACCATGTCAACAAGTCGTATTGGTGCCATTCCTTTTCGCTGTTCGTTGATTTTTCGTACTGTGTCAACGACAATTCGGTGTTGTGTTTGCCTTGAGGTGAGGAAAAAAACGGTCTTGCGTTGAGGTTGTAAACTTGCAACATGAAGGGCGGCTGCTAATGAAGCAGCAGTTTTCCCAATTCCTGTTGGGGCTGCAGCCAGATGAAATCCACCTTGTTCCAATGCTTTGATGGAATCCTGAATCATTTCAAGTTGCCCAGGCCGTGGTTTCGGGTGAGCCAGAAAAGGAAATTGCGGCGCTTGAGTAGCCGCCTTTCCTTTGTTCATAACCGTCATCCGATGACGACCCTCCTAAAGGATTGGGATTGTATGATGATGGCTTACGCTCGTGTTGAATCGATGTGCCCAGATATGTGGGGGCTGGGCACGGGGAACCACCAACTCAGCAAGCCGGGGTGGAATCGGAGTCCCCCTGGCCGTCATCCAAGGGGGGTGTTGTGGGGTTTTGGTTGGGGTAACCAGGGCCAAGACGTGCATGACGGGCACGCTGACACAATGAGGCAAAGCCATGCAAGTTTGACCGTACTTGCTTGGCCGAAAGGGTGGCTCCACTTAGGTTGTATCCTGTGTTTTGCCAATTCATCCCATCCCCTCCGCTCTCTCACCATTTATTCTTGGTATTCATTGCGTCGTATCGTCGCAGCTCTGGACGCCTCCAGCACTGCATCGAGTGTGTTGTTAATCGGTGCCAAAGACGCTGTGGTCTTGGCAATGTAGAGTTTGATTCCTTCTTGAGCGGCCATCTCTGGTGTAACTCCGAGCAATTCGTAGAGTTTCCCGAGTTGAAGTTGATCATGACGTCCTAGAGGGATACGAACGGTATTCATGTCTTGAAGTAGAGGTTGATTGTGAAGGTATTCTTGAA
>MDSV01098403.1_pt1 | contig 12618 bp, 28 predicted proteins | sample 810851 | NCBI WGS metagenome assembly MDSV01 (sample SAMN05326640, study PRJNA326480) | marine metagenome | isolation source: seawater | place: Atlantic Ocean: North East | collected 2012
ATAGATATACCATGGTGATTTCTTATCCATATCTACCTTCCATTTAACACTTGGTAGTATAGTTCCTGATTTTACACATTTAAGTTTCCATTCATTCTTATCAGTAACCTCAATAACACGATATATGTCCTTTGCACCTACAAAAGATGCACGAACAATATCTCCAATTTTTAATTTTTTCTTTCTAGGCATTTAATTTTTCGTTATAATGATTAACTCCATTTGAATCAAATCCTGCACTATCTAATTCTGGTATATTAAGAATTGGCGAATCCATTTCTTGTGAACCAATAATATGATAATCAAACTTCTGCCATTCAAATCCTATCAACATAAAAGATGTTCTTGGTAATCTACCTTCGGAAGCTAAATAACTATATGCTTCATGTAGTTGCCAATTAGGCATATTTTCTAATTCATTTTTAAACTCTTCATTTACCATACCTAATGTATATCCTGAACCAAATCCAGAATAACAAATATCTTTTTGAAGGATTGCTAGCATAGAATGATCTGGAATCAATTCCCATTCTTTATCTAGATTGATGCCATAAATTAAATCATTCCATTTATTAAGAATATTCTTTTTCATTTCTTCAGAAACCATATCATTATGATCATACATCTCTTTTGACCATGGTTTTGTAATTTCGATTCCGTATTGAACTTTTGGTGATTTTTTCATATCTCTTGTTTTTTAATTATTTCTTATATATAAAGATAAGAAAAATATATCATATAGGCAAATCTTTTTGAAGCTTTTTTACAGTAGAAAAGACGCCGAAGCGCCTTTTCCAATATATGAACTAATTATTTTTTCATAAAAAATGATGCAACAAATACTAGTACTACTAGTCCTACAAAACCACCATTACCTAAATCGGTAATTATAGCAGTAAGATTTGCAATCACGTCCATTCCAAAAACGGTAGTACCTGTTAGTACTTGCCATAGGATTGTTACTGGTAGCGCAGCTAAAAAAAGCGTTGCTAGTCCACTAAAAAATCCAGAAACCATTTTAAATACAGAATCCATAATTTTTCCTCTATTTTAATTTTGCGGCATTATTGCCATTTGTTGATTAGAGAGCTCGTTCTGTTAATATTTAGAATCTGAAACCAAAACCTAATTGTAGGTTTGTAGTTCCTTCTCCTGTATTATAAACGAGTTTTGGATCAACAAAAATGTTTTTCCTTAATGTAAATAATTTACCAGCACCTAGAGATATATTCTCAGTACTGATTCCATCTGTTGCAACATATCCGAAAAATCCTTTCCAGAAATATCTTGCATGCAAATCAATTTCTACATCTTCTGTAGAATCTGTTTGTGACACCGCTGCTCCTATCATAAGAGTTTTGGATACACCATAACCAATTGTAGGTGATATAGACCAATCAGTCCAAGCAACATTTGCAATGTCTCCTGTTCCAACATACCAATCACCTTTTTCTTGTGCGTTCACAGTTGTTAAACCAAATGCTAGCACCATTGTTAATAATAATGTTCTAATCATAATAATTTCTCCTTTTATTCTATTGGACAATATTGTCCTTTTACCTTGAGGAGCTCTCTAATATTTTTAATAAGTTCGTACAGTATGTACGTTTCTTATATTATACTTAATATATAAAAACTTTTTCTAAAAACCTAATATAACTCTAAAATTGTTTTGGGATCGGTTGTGCTCTTCGTCCGCCCTTTTTACGTAACTGTTCTAATTCTTCGGCTATTTCTATTTCAGCCTTTATCTGAAGCATAAGGACTCCCTTGTCTTCAAAAACTCCTTCGAGTGACTTATATTTATCATATGAATTAGGACCACCTGCAGATGCATCAGATGCTGTCTTAAGCGCGCCCTCTATTCGTGTTGCTATTTCTTTTCTTAAAGAAGATCTATTCATAGTACCAAAACCAACAATATGTATTTCTGGATCAATTGGATCGAAATCATTTGGATCAAGTAATCCACCTGCTTTATATGATCTTTCAGTTATAGCAGATTGGACTTCTTCTCTAATTATACTAGTTAATTTATTATGTAAATCTGTCTTTTTCATTAATTCCAAAATATTAATTTAGCAAGAACGCCTATCATGGCTACCCATACGGACCAAATTGCTCCACTTGCTTTTTTTCTAAAATCTGTATTACGATTAACTCTTGCAATTGCTCCTGAATCAGGATCTAATAATGTTTTTTTAATCATGCTGATATCATTCATCATTCTTGCCTGACCTTGTTTAACATGATCAAGATCTTGTTTCAATAATTGAATATCATTATGTAAATCTGCGTTAGTTAAGCGTGGCATAATTTAAGATCTTTTTGATTCCGCTACAGATGCTTTTCTGTATTCGGTTACTAATTTTTTTAATTCTCCAACTGCTTTTCTTGCTCTAGTTGCAGCAGCTTTATTTCCTTTTTCTGTAAACTTAGAATGATTCTCATTGAACTCATTCCATTGTGATTCCATTTGTGTAAATAATTCTTGTGATGTCATAACATTCTCCTTTGTTATAAATATACTGTTAGTCATTAAAATTAGAAAAAATATCTTTCGGTTCTGATATGATTCTATACTCTTTTCTAAAAGCATGTTCTAATTGGTCATCGTTCATTGTTTCTAGAGATTGAAAAACTAGATCTCCATCTAAATAAACTTCGCCAATCGAGGTATCATCATCAACAAAGAATTCTAATTCTTCGCCTTCGAATACGTCTCCAGTTGATATATTTTCTATTGTTTTCATTTAATATAAATATGCTTAACAATAGGAATATCCCGTTCTTAACCTTATTAAATGAACTATATTAACAAGGACAAAATATCCAAAGACTAAAGTACAATAAATAAAATAATGTAGCAATAAATAGGAAACTTGTTACAGGCTCTTTTAGTTTGTTATATAGATTTTTCATCTTCTTAATTTAATTTTATATATAAAAATAAGAAAAATATATCATATAGGCAAATCTTTTACCAGAAAAGTTTCAGAAAAGTTTTAATCGAAATCTTCATATTCATCACCAAGATAGTTCTGATCATATTGATCTATCTTAGCCATAATTTCTTCGAATTCAGCACGCATCTCTCTATGTTCATTAGAAGCATCTGCAATATATTCAGCATATGTATCTGCCATTAACCCACCAGCTGGTTCAGCTTCTTGTTCCATTTCATAATGAAGTCTTTTAAGTTCTTGACTCTTTCGATACATTTCACCTTCTATATCCATTGCAGCATTTCTAAGATCCATTATATATTTGTATGCATCAAATGGTCTTTTAAACTTTGGTAATGGTGGTAATTTAACTTCTTCTTTAAGATCTAATTTTGCATCTGCATATAATCCAGTTAATGCTTGATCTAAAGCAAGTTCTAATTGCTTTTTCTTTTTAGTTAATTTAAGAGCAATATCTCTATGTTTAGCTAACTTCTTTTCATCTCCAGAATCTTTAGCTGCTTTATACATTGGAAAGTTTTTCTTAAGTAATTGAACAGTTGCAACTAATTCTTTTTGAGCCTTTTGTACTTTGGCTGGAGTCATTTTAGCTTCATTAACTGATTCAAATAATGATGATAAAAATTCTGCCTCTTCTTCTGTAAAATATTTACCAATTGTTTTTGCATTATGAATTTTTACTTTAAGATCACGAACTTCTTTTTTACTTAAAATTTTGGCTTCATTAAAATATAATTTTTGTCTTGGACCTATTTCAGACATTGCTAAAGTATCCCAATGTACTTCTTGTACATTACCATTCATATCAGCATATACATCGACTTCAAATTTATTACCTTCTTCATCTTCTCCCATATAATAAAGATCTTTGCCTTCATTATCATGATCATCAATTAAATCATAATCATCAAAAGTAATATCATGATTCTTGCCATTAATTTTAACAGTAGCTTCAGGCCAATTATCTTTAACAACATCTACCTTAACATCTTCATTGGTCTTTTTCTTTTTGCCTTTAGCTTTATATCCACTAGCGAAAGCAGCTTTTCTTTGTGCATCACTTCCGAAACCTTCATATATAGATTTAAGATATTTAATGAACTCTTTATCTTTCTTCATATCTTTGAATTCAGAATCCTTAAATACATTCCTAATAAAATCATTTGTGTTTTTTGAATCTTGTCTTATAAGATCGATTCTTGAAAATACACCTTCAATCACATTAGCTACTTCTTCTTCGACTATTTTATTTAATTCAGATATTTTCATAGTTTCTTGCTTTACCTTTTTAGGTAGACCTTTATGTTTTGTACTAGCATATTTATCAACATCTTTTTTATTCATGTCTTTAGCAACTTTACCAGCAGCACCTTTTTTAGGAAGGTCTCCTGATTGCATAGCTTTCACTACTCCAAAAAACTTTTGCTGTTGTTTGCTAGCGGCTGGCATATTATTGTCTTAAATTACCTTGCTTCAATGAATTCAAACTTTGTTTAATTCTTAAAGCATATTCTTGTTTTTGTTTGGTATAATATCCGCCTACTTCTCTACCTTGTTTCTTATATGTCTCTTCTTCATTCTCAGAACGAATATATCTAGCATAATCTGTTAATATATTACTTTGCAGTCTAGTCACTGAATCGACGGTAACTTCTTTATCGTTTAATGTAGTCATTAGATCACCATATTTACCAACCTTTGGAAGTGTTGCTCCATCTTCAATTGCTTGGTTAGTTATCTTAACTGCATCTGCTACCATTCTATCAACTTGGTCTCTTGTACCTATTCTAGCAGAAAGGATTTGTTGATATCTATCCAAATTAGCTCTTTTCCAATCTCTATGATTTGTAAATTTATCTTTACCTAATTTAAGATCGGCTCTAGCAGATTTCAATGCTGTTGTGCCACCTCTATATGATTCAATATCAAATACAAATACTTCATCAGCTAATTGTTGTAATTTTTTAACCATTAAGGTTCCACGAATACCTCTTCCTACTGGTGATGGTGCTCCTCTATAATTTCCGGCCTGCGTTTTTGAACCAATACCTTTAGCTCTTCCTACACTTGAACTGTTGTTAAAATATTGAATTTTATTATCAACGGTAACAGCTAATACTGATGGTCCTCCTATTGTTGAATCATACGCATAACTACTAGTTGAAAATGGATTTTCTACATCACTATTAATTACATAGAAGGCCATTCCTTTTTTAACAGCTGGATCTGTTGGTTGTACACTTCTAAAACTTCCTTTTGGTATTTTATCCCATGCTATGTCATATGTCTTTGCAGCAGATCTCCAGAAATTAGTCCATCTTGAAGATCGAATACCTCTATAGTTCTTTTCTAGTTTTGCTGCAATAGGATCACCAAAGGCTTCATTTATTTGAGAGCGAAGAACATTAACTAGTTCTTCTCTAACAATCTTTTTAAGATCTGATTTTTTCATATTGTCCCTTAAAGGTTTTATTCATTTATAATAAATATACAGATTCCGGTGATTTCAGGCGGGATAGGTAGAATAAAGGAAGTGTGGTTTCCGGTCCGATTAGTGTGGTTAAAAAAAGATTAAAAATAGTGTGGTTTTTATTTGCCTATATGAAAAATATTCCTTATCTTTATTATATAAAAATAAAGAGATATGAGAATAGAAATAGATAAATTGGCGGAAATACAGAACATAGCCAAAAGCCAATTGGAGGTAGGTGGAATAGATAATTATTCCATGAGCCTTAGATTTGGTTATTGGAATGAATTAACGGATTCGGAATTGCAAGAAATACAAGAAGTATTGAAACATAGAACAATTGAAAAGCAATTGGTTGATGAAGATGAAGATTGTGGTGCATTATATAATTACATTGTTTCATATAATCCTTTCAAATAATGGCAGAAGTTGTAGTTAATGAATTTTATCAGCACGGGTGGAGTAAGCCAAAGCGTAAGTATGCAGTTAGAGGTGGATTGATTCCTCCGGCTACTATGGAGTTGAACGGTAATAGATATATAATGCCCGGATGGTATAAGCTACCAGATGATGAACCTACGCCCGATCTAAAGGACATTGCATTTTATCCTTATAAAGCTAATAAACCTAATATACCTAATATAAAGAGCAATAAGGTATATAAGGTGAAGAGCTCTAAAGGTAATGCCTATTATGAGGTAAAGCCTAATGCTTCTGGATCATTGGAATGCTCTTGTCCGGGTTATGGGTTTAGAAGGAAATGCCGACATATAACCGAAGTGATGGGGTCTTTGGTGTAAATCATATATTATGCCCTTCTCCCCTTATGAAAGCGCGCAGTATTGATTAGAATGTCTTTTATAATATATATTCCGAAATAAATGTTTGCAATAGGATAATAGATGCTTTGTTAGCATGCTTACCAGCATGGAGGCTTCAGCCTCTACCTATACTCCACCAGGCTTATAGCAAAAAAGCTTTGTTCACGATAAAAATATATATACCACCCCCCGAGCACCCCAGATCAGCCTATATGTTAAGAATAACCGGTATATGCCCCATATATAGGTGGTTTTAGGGCTATATAGGGCTATATAGGGTGATATGGTGGTATTAGCCCCATTATGGCCTGGTATGGGTGGAGTTCGTTCTGGTATGACCTGGTTCCCTGCAATATAGTATGCTCTCATATATGCTATGCTTGCTCTCTATATATAGTATGCTCATCATCTGCTACTTCATCTATTTGCTTCCGTACGGTCCGTGTAGTGTATCGATAGTGCGATAGACCAAAGGAACCACCCTCCAGTCTATCTGAGATATGTTTGTATATACTATGTCCCGGTATATACTATGGCGGTAAGCCTGAATCGCGTTATATCCTGATTCTTTATATTAAAAGAACATTCTATTCCATGTTAACCAACTAGGCTCGGAAACAACTTTACCATCTCTCTCAACCATGCAACGGTTACCATCTTCACTAACCGATATCAATCGATTATACTCTCCAACAAAGGATTGGCCGATTGCATTCCTAAGTTCGCCTATTTTATCTTTTCCATCTATTGGATCTGTAATACTAAGGTTTATCATATCTTTTAATTTATACTTAAATATAAGGAAAATTTATCAATTAGGCAAATATTTACGGAGCTTTTTTCCTAACGTCTAAAGGATGATCTTTCCGTATGCTAGGTATAATGGCCTTTGCAATTAGATCTCTTATATAGAAGGAAGGAAGATAGCCTAATAGCAGAATAAGATATGTTGTAAATTTTTTTCTATATAAAATATTTGGAAGAACGACATATATTTATAACCACTACCTTCAGATCTTCCTATTCAATAGACCCGTGCACAATATGCTTTATACTATCTGCAAAAGTTCTATACAATTATCTAGTATGAATTGTTTACAAGGTTCTATTACACTATCGATATAGGATTAAGGTATTGGAATACCGGGACTACTATCCTTGATTACATGTTCGGTTAGATAGGTTAACAAGGGTCTTTGACCCTTCATCTTCAGATGCTATTTATCATATTCAGCTATAGCTAATAATATGCATATGGCTACAAAGAATACTCCTACCAGATAAGTAATGAAGCCACTCATTCAGATTGCTCTTCTATTAGGTTGGCTATCCAATTGGCTATAGTCATATATACTGCCAATATGCCTGCTACCAATAGAGTGGTTATGGCAAAAGGCAATAGGACTGCTGCCACTACATAAGCATATATTGCTCTGATCTTATTCATTTCTATCAATGCTATCTCTCTTATAATGCTGATCCATTAATGGTATATCATAATCATGTGATTGCTCAATTGTTAGCATATGCTTATTATAATTCTCCACATGCTTCTTATCATACAATTTGATACTATCTCTTTGGCCGTTCTCATATATGATCACATCCAATTTCCTAATTATTCTCTCCACATCTCCGTTGATAGTATCCACATTGCTTTTGGTGTCTCGCACTATCATCCAAAGGCTATCAAGATATTGTTTATCTTCTTCCGTAGGCACCCAATAATTATGAGGTGGGCCATATCTTGGTGAAGGTGTCTTACCATACTTACCTATGGCCCATGCACATAATGTGAACACTCCCAAGAACACTGCACATGCTATCCATTGCTTCCTGGTAGGTGGTTTGTAGTTGTTATTTATTGGATTCTGCATCTGCTTCTCCTAAGATGGCACACACATCCGACAACCTAACATACCAATCTCCTTGATGCAATGTTTTATCTGCTGCCCATATCTCATCCAAGATCTCTGATCTGGTGATTGCTTGCTGTGCCTTGGTCTTATTGGGTGATTTAATTTCTCTCGCCATTATATCTCCTAATTAGTCCCTTCAAAGCGAGTGTAACGAGCTCTGACCGCACTCCTCACTAACCTTGCCACACACCACACTAACAATCCTATCACTGATAAATTGTAGGCATTCGGATGCCAATGTTCGCCACATAAACCTGAGGCATGGTATAAAAATTCTGCTACTACTTCCATATCTATTGTTCTGTTTTTACTGGTTCACTACTAGTGACTAATGACTTAACTGTCTCAGCCAATTCTCTTGCATCAGCAATATCCCTTACAAGTTTACTACACTCTTCAACAACATCTGGATGTTCTCCAATACCTGCTGCATTAACCATATAGTTTTGTAAATTAGCTACTGCCTTTGCTTCTTTTGCTTCTGCTTCTTTCATTAAAGCATTCATAATAAGTTGACTCATATCTATCTCCTTTTAATTAATATAATAAATTTATTTCAATTAGACAAATCTTTTTAAGATTAAAATGGTAAGCCACTACCTTTATCTAATTCAGCTTCATAATCTCTCATGGCAACAAACCAATCCAAAGACACTGATATACATATAGCATCAGTATCACTTGGAGCTTGTCTCCACCAGGTTGAAGGATACTTGTTTCTGGTTATCATATCAAGTCCTTTTTCTTTTATCCAAATTTGTATTATTGGTTTCATATCTTTTCTTTCTATTTACACATTACCGTAATGCAATGGAGATGGTAGTCCTGAATAAGCACATATCACTGGCTTAGGATTTTCTCTCAATGTTTCCATCTCTTCTTCGTATTCAAATATTGCTGCTGGTATACACATAACTTATTTATTTTTGTTTTTTAACATTTCCTTTTTTGGTAATTCGTAATTGTCCTTGATTAACTCTCATGAGAGTATTATAAGAAAATTTAAAATAATTAATTTTTTTTATTATCCATCTAATCATAACTTATTAATTTAAAATGATATTGGTCCTACATTAGGATTATCTAATATGTCTCCTTCTTCGAATCCCATTTCATCATTATTATTCTTTTCTTTCTTTTCAGCCGGCGGATAAATATTTAATCTACCTGCATGACCTTTTGTATATATTGTATGACCAATCCACCATTTTTCAAATGATGCCATATCCAAATCCAACACACATTGATCATTTCCAAACTGATATGCCTTTCCGCATAAATCTTTTATCTTATCTTCTAACATCTCTACTAACCATTCGTGGTCAGGATGTGTTCTAGTAGCCATTAACCTGAATGATATTTCTTCTGCTAATTTTCTTATTGACATTTTATTCTTTTATTTTAATATTCATTTGAATCTTCTCCATCAGATTCATTATTTGTTTCACCATTACTGAAACTATCATATTCACTCTGCTCTTCATCTATCCATTGGAAGTCATTTTGTTTTTTTTGAAACTTCATGAAATCATTATCTTTATCATATGTTAGTCCGGCAAGAGTATCTATCTTACTACCTAGTGTATTATTTTCTGGAGCATTCAAAAATGCTTCTACTTCATTATCTAATGAATCAATTTCCTTTTTAACACTATCTATCCATTTACTTACTCTGTCTTTAGTTAATTCATCTTGAGTGTCTTCATCTAGACATAACCCGTAAAATGTATCTTCATTGACTAATGATTTAGGAGTCGTATCAAAATCATATGACTCATCTTTTTTAGTATAACCAAATACATGTCCACCATTTTCAAGAACTACTTCTGCTAATATTCCAACACCATCACAAAACCATTCATCATATCCTATTTGATCACCTAAACCAAATACTGCAACTGATTTACCTGAGAAATCTATTTCTTTAAATGTTTCAAAATAATCTTCCCAATCACTTTGAAGCTCGCCGTCATACCATGTAGGAATTCCTAACACAAATAAATCTGACTCACCCCAATCTTCTTCAGTTAGGTCATTTACATTTTTATATTCCAAATCTCCTATTTCTTCAAGGCCTGGAATAAAATATTGGTCGACTACATATTCTGTCTTACCAGTATCTGATCCGTATATCAATTTTATATTCATAAACAATTTTTCTTATACATAAAAATATCATCAATAATGTAACCTATATCCAATTTTGCTTGTTTCAGATTATCATTATTAATTAATTTTTTAACCTTTTCTAATCTTTCAATTATTTCTTCTCCACTCATTACTTCATCCAAGTTAAAATTATATTGATAGAAATTAATACATTTGTAATAACTGCTTGCAATATAATTATTGTTCTGAATCTAGCAATTGCATCTGCTTCTTTATCTTCGCCAATCTTTTCTCCTAAGGCCTTTGCCCATAATCTCCAGATCCTTTTCATAACTCTCCTTGCATTTTAAGAAATGCTTTTATTTTATATAGTAATGAACAAAATATAGCTAATCCCATTCCGCCGATAAATAATCTTACATTTTCAGTAAATGGTTTAAAAGCATATCCATAAACTACCATAGCTACCATATCAATTCCAACCATGCCACCGGCTATACCTAAAATCATATCTTGAAACCTTTTGCAAAGTATTACTATCAAATTAGTAATTTGAGCTAATAATATAAATGAACCTAGACCTAATAAAAAATCTTCCATATCTTAATCGCCGAAAGGTTGGTTTTCATAATCATCTTCGAAGTTATCATTACATTCTTTCATACTAATATCTTCTTCTTTAATATCAAAATTCATATCATATGGATCATTATCTACAATATGATCTTTTACAAAGGTTCTCACCCATTGTTTTAATTTCAATACATTTTTATAAAAATACATCATAACAAACTTTTATTTATTTTATTAGGCATCTCTTGTATTATCTGAGAAGCAATATCTATTTTATATTTAGTTGTTGACCATCCATGATCTCTATTCAAATAATGAATCGGAATCTTTAAGTCATCCCCTGTGAATGGTTTATCTATATAATCATCTCCTAGAAATCTTATATCAAATTCTCCTACCTGAAGTAAATCATATAAGACAGCTTCATAAGTATATGTTACAACTTCATCAACTGCTGATAATGATAATAACATATATTTTCTTTCTTCTGGGGTTAGAATTGGTTTGAGTTTAGCAGGCCTTTCAATTGATGGATCTGTATGTAATAATACTACCAAGACATCACAATTTTCTTTTGCTTCACTGAACATTTTTATGTAACCTGGATGTAAAGTATCAAATGCTCCTGCTATAACTCCTTTAATCATAATCTAATATATAAATTTTATTTCAATTAGGCAAATCATTCTATTACTATTTCAATCATCTTTTCATCGCTAACAACTCCGTCTGCAAAAAATGCAGTTCCTGTTACTTGAATAGTATCGCCTTCCATACTTTGAACTGGAGCAAACATTGTATTTATTTCTCCATCCATTGTACCATAAGACACTTTATTAATAGTTGGCACTTCATGTCCATTAAACCAAGTTACATAACTTGTATCATTAACTACATACAAATATTGATCATCATTTAATGTCCAATTCTGATGTACAACATATCCTAATGTATCACCTATCATCCAATAATGAGAACTTTTCCATTCAATTCTAGTTAGATCATAGTCGTTATACACTTCAGATACTGTACCTGATATTCTATGTAATGTCTGCCAATCTTGTCCTAACTGCAAATGATAATATCCATTGTTATCAATATTTAGTCTTGCATCGATATTAAAATCATGACCAAGTAATGATGTATCTTCTTTGGTACAAGATGTGATTACACAAATTATTAGAATTAAATGCCATATTCGTGTCTTCTTAACCCATCTCATAAAAATTGGAACTAAGGTTTCTAAGATTATATGTCTTCCAAAATGTTTCATAGTAGATCTAAAAATAATTGATAAAATGCATAACCAATACTAACTACTATTAAAGTTCCCATTCCTAATAAAAATGTATGTGCTATAAGGAATATACATTTTTCACATGCTTTAAGTACTCTATTCATATTAATTTACAAAACTAATGTTATATAATTCTTTACCATACTTGTTAGGCTTATTCTTATCATCTCCTATTTGAATTTGATAATTTGATCTAATAGTTGATAATCTTTTATTAACTTCTTCCATATTATTACAATAGAAAGATAATGTATTGTACAATTTGAATCTGCCTTTAGATGCAGACTGAGAACTTGTTTGTCTTTTTTCTAATGCTCGTTCTACAGCTGTTTTATCTTTTTTTACCTTTCCAAATTGTTTAGGAGCTTGAGTATCAACTCTATTCACTCCCGTTACGTGTACTGTTAATCTATACATATTATTTTGTTTTTTTGTTTTTATTTTTAACTTCTGGAAATCTTCC
>MDSV01112097.1_pt1 | contig 12618 bp, 13 predicted proteins | sample 810851 | NCBI WGS metagenome assembly MDSV01 (sample SAMN05326640, study PRJNA326480) | marine metagenome | isolation source: seawater | place: Atlantic Ocean: North East | collected 2012
AATTTATTATGGAAGAGAGTATTGTAAAGCAAGAGACTGTTATGGATTAACTTGTAAAATTTGTACTACTTGTTATCCTAACAGAAAAAAACCTTTAAAAACCAAAAAAGCTTAAAATGAAAATTCTTGGAATTGGCAATGCAATAGTTGATGTAATTTGTAAAGTTGATGAAAATTTTATTTCTCAAAACAATCTAACAAAAAGTAATATGAAGTTAATATTTGATGAAAATGAATTTAAAAATTTAATATCTAATCTAAAAATTGAAAAAACTATTTCAGGTGGTTCGGTTGCTAATTCGATTGTAGGTTTATCTCAACTGGGAAATGAAGTGGGTTTTATTGGTAAAATTTCTGATGATGACCTTGGGAATAAATATGAAATAGGCCTCAATAAAGAAAAAGTAAAATATTTTTATGAAAAAAAAAAAGAACCTTTGCCTACTGGAACATGCTTAATTTTAGTAACTCCTGACTCAGAAAGAACGATGTGCACATTCTTAGGAACAGCAGGTAAAATAAATGAGAATGATATCAACTCTGATATTGTATCAAAAAGTGAAATTATTTTTTTGGAGGGATATTTGTGGGATGAGGGTGAACCTCAAAAAGCATTTAATAAAGCCATCAAAACAGCAAATAAGGTTGCTATGTCTTTATCTGATAAGTTTTGTGTTGATAGACATAAATCTCAATTTTTAGATTTAGTTAAAAATAAATTAGACATTACTTTTGCAAATGAAGATGAAATTAAATCATTGATAGATGCAAACAATTTTGATGAAGTTATTTCATTTGGTAAAGAAATTAATAAACACCTTATAATAACAAGAGGCAAAAAAGGTGCTATGTCTATAAAAGGAAATAAAGTTACAGAGGTTGGAATTAGAAAAAATTTAAAGATAATTGACCTTACTGGTGCTGGTGATCTTTTCGCTGCTGGCTATTTACATGGTAATATAAATAATTTTTCTGATACAGATTGCTTAGAAAAAGGAACAGAAATGTCATCAAAAGTAATTCAACAAATTGGTGCTAGGCTTTAATTTCATTTCTTTTTTCTTTTAAAACTTCCCTTCCCTTTTTTTGGTTTTACTATTCGAGGTTTATATTTTGAACTAAATAAACTTTTTGCTATTTTATTTTTTCTTTTCAATTTATAGAATACCCATCCTTTGAACTTCTGATAAAATCTTTATCTTCAAATATATTAAAAAACTTTTTTCTTAATCTATGTATATGAGTTTCAACTGTATGAGTTTCTAAATCTGAATTATATTTCCAAATATCTCTTTGCAATTGCTCTACTTTTGTTTTTTTATTTGTTCTTTTCAAATACAGTAAAATTTTGACTTCTTGCTCAGTAAGTTTTACATTATTATTTTTGTAAAAAATTTCTCTTGAATTTACATTTAATAAATACTTTCCAATTTGAATATTTGATTTCATTGAAAAATTAGATTTTAAAATGTTGAGATTTATTAACTCTATCAATTTATTCAATTTAATAGGAAAATCATCTAAGACAATTTGGTTTAAATTATCTTTTTGTTTTTTTTTAGTTATTACTAAATAGGAATCTAAACTTTCAACATGTGAATTAATATCTATTTCATTAGAGATATGTTCTAAATCTAATTTCAAAATGTTTGTCAATTCATCTAAAATTTTATAGATATCAAAACAATCATATAATATTATTTTTGTATTACTCATGAAATCTAAGAATAAATTAATCATTTTAAAAAATAAAGAAACTCTTAAATTTGATGATTTTTATTTTAAGTGTTGTATCGGAAAGGGAGGAACAACTTTAAAGAAAAAAGAAGGTGATAAAAAGACACCAAAGGGAACATATTCTCTTGGGAATATTTTTTTTCGAAAAGATAGAGTTAAAAAGCCAAAAACAGATTTTAAAATCAAAATCATCAATTCTAAAATTGGATGGTGTAACGATAGTTCAAATAATAAAAATTATAATAAGTTAATAAAATTAAATAAAAAAATTAAACATGAAAAACTTTTTCGTGATGATTATAAATATGATTATATGATCCCAATTTTATACAATACCAAAAAAATAATACCAGGATTAGGAAGTGCTATTTTTATTCATTTAACAAAAAATTATAATCCAACAGCTGGCTGTATAGCTTTAAAAAAAAAAGATTTTTTAATATTGTTAAAATTGATAAATAAAAATACCAAAATAAAAATTTAATTTTTTCTTTCACCAAATATTTTTGAACCTACCCTTATAAAAGTAGCACCATAATCGATAGCTGTATTATAATCTGAAGACATACCCATACTTAATTCTTTTAAATTTAATTTTTTTGTTAAATTTTTCATCTCCTCAAAGTAGATAGATGAATTAACATTAATTGGTGGTAAACACATTAAACCTATAATATCTAAATTCTCAAAAGATTTACAATCATCATAAAATTTTTCAACCTCTCTTGCAGGTATTCCATTTTTTTGTTTTTCTTCTCCAATATTTACTTGAATGAAAAGTTTTATATTCTTATTTTGTTTTTTTTGTTCTTCAGCTATTTTTCGAGCTAACTTTAAGCTATCAAGAGAATGAATATAATCAAATAATTGAACTGCAAATTTAACTTTATTTGACTGTAATTTACCAATCATATGAAGTTGAATTTTGTCATTATTTTTTTTTAAATCTGTCCATTTATCTAAAGCTTCTTGAATTTTATTCTCACCGAAATGGTAATGCTCGAAATCCAGCAATGGTGAAATTTTGTCAATTGAAAAAGTTTTTGATACAGCAATAATATTAGCTCTAGAATTTTTTTTATTTAATTGTTCCTTTATTAATAATAAATTGTTAACTGAGCTATGCATTTATCTAATTTTAAAATATTTTATTTTATAAGCGAATTCAATCCTGATCATATTATAAAAATTGACAAAAATATAAATTTAATTTTTAGAAATTATAAAAAAAAATTTGATGATAATTTTTTTAAATCACTTAAAAACTTTTGTCATTCAAAAAAATATAAGATTTATCTAGCAAATAATATTAAGCTTGCTCATTCCCACGGTTTTGACGGAGCTTATTTGCCTTCGTTTAATAAAAAAATGAACGTTATCAAGAATTATAGAAAAAATTTTAAAATATTAGGATCAGCACATAATTTAAAAGAGATATTGGAGAAAGAAAAACAAAGGGTTGATTTTCTATTTATTAGTCCGATCTTTGAAAAAGAAGGACATAAAAACTTGGGTTTATATAAATTTATGAATTTATCAAAATATGCTAAATGTAATGTTGTAGCTTTAGGTGGAATAAATAGTTTGAACATTAAAAAATTAAAATTAATTAAGATTAATAAATTTGCTTCTATTAAATATATAAAAAGTTTATATGAAAAATGATCAAAAATTATTAAATGAAATAAAAAAAGTATCTAACATATTTGATAATGGAAAATATTTAGAGGCAGTTTCTAAAGCAAAAAAATTGTTAAACAAATTACCTGGGAATGAATTTTTAGTAAATATTATTGGATTAAGTTATTTAAAATTAGGCCATCTAGAAGAAGCTAAAAATTTATATATTAAAGCGATAAAAACTAATCCTGTTGCTGTATCATTCAGAAATAATTATGCCAACGTGCTTAAATCTTTACAAAAATATGAAGATGCAGAAAAGATTTTAAAAGGAATTATTGGAAAATATCCAAATTACATTAATGCAATAAACAATTTGGCTAATCTAAAAAAAGATATGAAAAAATACGAAGAGGCAATTGAATTATTTAAATCAGCATTAAAACTTCAACCTGAAAATACAATAATTTTATATAACATAGCACTATGCTACAGAAGTATTAGAGATTTTAGTCAAGTTTTAAAATATGCGAAAAAAATAAATGAAACTAATCCGCAATTTACCTTAGCAGATAGAATAATAAGTGAAATTCAAGATTATAGAAACGACAATAAAGGACATTTAGAAATAATGAAAAATAAAATTTTAAATAATCAATTGAGTGAGACAGATCAAATTCCATTATTTTTTGCAATGGGTAAAGCTTATGAAGACTTAGAAAATTTTAAATTATCATTTGAAAATTATAAAAAAGCTAATCAGTTAAAAAGAAGGACTATTGATTATAGTTTAAGTGAAGAATTAAATGAATTCGAACTTATCAAAAAAAAATTTCTTTCTTTTAAAGAATTAGATTCTTCTAAAAATTCATCTAAGAAAAAAATAATATTTATATGTGGAATGCCAAGATCTGGTACCTCTTTAGTTGAACAAATTATTTCTGCGCATCCAAAAGTTGCTTCTTTGGGAGAAACTGATTTAGTCTATAAATTATTATCAAAAAATACTGACTTTAAACCAGAAAAAAATAATATTTATCAAGAATATTCAAATTTCGTAGATAAATTTAATTTTTCTGAAAAAGTTTTTACAGATAAATCTCTTCTGAATTTTAAATTTGTTGGTTTTATCAAAGCTTTTTTTCCAGACTCCAAAATAATATATTTAAATAGAGATTTTAATAATAATTTTTTATCTATTTTTAAAAACGATTTACAAGGTCCACAATTGAAATGGAGCTATGACGCTAAAGAAATAAAAAAGTTTTATCAAATTTTTGGAGATTATATTAAATTCTGGAATACCATTTTTCCAAATTATTTACACGAGGTAAATTATGATGAATTGGTAAAAAGCCCTGAAAAGATATCACAGAAAATTATTAAATATTGTGAACTTGAATGGAGTGAAAATTGTTTAAATTATTACGATAAAAATAAATCTTCAATAGATACAGCTAGTGCAAATCAGGCAAATAAACCTGTCTACCAAAGCTCACTTAATAAATTTGAAAACTTTAAAGAATTTTTTAATTTTGAGTAAAAAAAAACCCCCTAAAAATTAGGGGGTTTTTTAAAAGTTTTTAACTACTAATTAAAACGCAAAAGATACAGTTATTTGAGTAACTTCATCTTCTTTGTTAGCAGTTCCACCAGCATTATCTACTGCGTTGTTAAACGCTGATACTGTCATAGAACCCATAGTGTATGAAGCAGCAATACCTCTGTCTTCTTGATCTTTTGTAGATCCTGTACCATCACCTAGCTCAACGTCTCTAGCGTTGTATGATACTGAAGCATTTTCATTGATATTGATTGCAACACCATACATTGTTGATACTGCATCATTTGCTGCTGTGTTGATTTCTGACATTTGTAAACCGAAAGTCATTGGACCAACTGCATAAGTTACGAACGCTGTAGACTCGTTATCAGCATCTGTAGAAGTTGCACTGTCAGTTGAAGCTATTGCAGCACCAACAGTTAAACCATCAGATAATGAAGAAGTCTTAACACCGATACTTTTTGATGAATCATCACCAGCATCAGTATTTGCATCGTCACCTGAGTTTCCACCACCGTTTTTAGCGTAAGAAAGTGTTACGTCAAAACCAGCGAATGTGTTGTCGTATCCCCAGTTACCTTGCGAAGGTGTATCGATGAAATAAGCATCACCGTCAGTATCATCCCATGCTTGCTCTGCACCTGCAGCTCTTGGTAACATATCTTTATATGTACCAGCACCTGAATTACCAACACCACCATCTAAAGAGATTTTTCCTGCATCACCCATATCTAAAGATATTAATGAAGAAGAAGTAGCTGGACCGTTAACATTTATAACGTGTGACACGCTAATAGTTCCGAAATCTGTATCTCCAGAACCACTGAATGCAACAGCTTGGTCAAAACCGTACGGGTTACCAGTAACATCTGTGTTACCCGTAGATCCTTCACCTTCGTCTACGTAAGTGATTTTTGCTGAACCACTTGCAGACATTTCTAGGGCTTGAGCACTGAAAGCTACTAGTGAGCCAGCTAATGCTGTAAGACCTACTTTTTTTAAATTGTTCATATTACTCCTTAAGTTTTTAGTTTATATATAAACAGGCCATTTTTAGACTAATCCTCTGATTTTCTGAATAATTATTGTTTAATTTAGTAAATAAATTGATATTTGTGATATTTTTACAACACTTTTTTCACATAGATTATCTATAAATTAGAATTTCATGTGATATTCACTAAATAATTTTAAATATATTTATATGAATTTTAGACTTTTATACAGAAAAAAACTTATATTTATTTTGATTTTTATGACTTGCCTACAAGGTTGTTTTAAATGGACTGATGCCAGAAAAGTTTCACCAAATCCTGATGAACGGATAAAAAAAAATATGGAAGAGGGTAAAGGATTAAGAGTTGCAGGTATTGGGAAAGGTAATACAAGTTTTCAATTTGCTAGTTCAAACCCATTGTGGAGGTCTACTTTAGATATTTTAGAATTTGCTCCATTAATCAATGCTAACTATTCTGGTGGGATTATTATAACTGATTGGGTTTCAACAGAAGACGCATCCAGAAATGAATTTTTTAAAATAACAGTAAAATTTTTAAGCAATGAAATAAGACCTGATGGTATCGATATAACATTACACCAAAAAGTCTGTCAAAAAAATAATGTTTGTAAAATATCTAAACTTGATAGTGCTGTAGCTCAAGATTTAAGATTAAAAATTTTAAAAAGAGCAGCACTATATGCAAAAGATGACACAGAGAAATTAAAAGAAGAATTGGGTGAATATAGAGTTATACCCGTAAAATAAAATTTTCACTTGATGCAAAGATACAATTTTTCTATTACTGAAAAAAAATGGCAAAATATTTGGGAAGATAAAAAAATATTTAAAGCTGAAATAGATCCAAAAAAAGAGAAATTTTATTGCTTAGAAATGTTTCCATATCCATCTGGAAAAATTCACATGGGGCATGTTAGAAATTATACTATCGGTGATGTTCTTTCACGATATAAAACATTAAAAGGATTTAATGTTTTACATCCTATGGGTTGGGACTCATTTGGTATGCCCGCTGAAAATGCAGCTAAACAAAATAATTCAAACCCAAAAAAATGGACAGAAGATAATATTTCAGTAATGAAATCTCAATTAAAAAAAATTGGACTTTCAATTGATTGGGATAGAGAAATTTCAACCTGCTCAAAAGACTATTATAAGCATCAACAAAAAATTTTTCTAAAACTTTATGATAAGGGTCTGGTCTATCGTAAAGAGAGTTACGTGAACTGGGATCCAATAGATCAAACAGTTTTAGCTAATGAACAAGTAATAGATGGAAAAGGATGGAGATCTGGTGCTTTAGTTGAAAGGAAGAAATTAAATCAATGGTTTTTTAAAATTTCACACTTTTCAGAGGAGCTACTTTCAGATCTACATTCTTTAAAAGAATGGCCTGAAAAGGTTAAAGTTATGCAAAAAAACTGGATAGGAAAATCTTTTGGGTGCGAAATAGACTTTAAAATTGAGGGTTCAAACGATGTAAAATCAATAAAATGTTACACTACTAGACCCGATACACTTTTTGGATTTTCTTTTTTAGCTTTATCAGTTGATCATCCACTTTCTAAATATTACGAAAAAGATGATAATTTTATCAAATTCAAAAAGGAATGTTCGAAAACTGGAACAACTGAAGAATCTATAGCTCAAGCAAGTAAAATAGGATTTAAAACTGACTTATTAGCAATTAATCCTTTAGACAGTACCGAAAAAGTTCCAGTTTATTTCGCAAATTTTGTATTAATGGATTACGGATTTGGAGCCGTTTTTGGTTGCCCCGCCCATGATCAAAGAGATTTTGATTTTGCAAAAAAGTATAAATTGAAAATTAAAACTGTTGTTAAACCAAGTGATACTAATGATAATTTTACTGTTTCGGATGAAGCCTTTTCAGGTTCGGGCATACTAATAAATTCAAAGTTTTTAAATGGTTTAAAAGTTCCCGAAGAATCAATTAACGAAACTATTAAAATATTAGAAGATAAAAAATTAGGTAAAAAAAAAACAAATTATAGATTGAAAGATTGGGGTGTATCTCGACAAAGATATTGGGGATGTCCTATACCCGTTGCATATGATGAAAAAAATAATATTGTAAAGATACCTGAAGAAGATCTTCCTGTAGAATTACCTGAAGATATTAACATCAATACTAGTGGTAATCCTTTAGATTCCCAAAAAGAATGGAAAGCTATAACAATCGATGGGAAAAAATGTACAAGAGAAACTGATACATTGGATACATTTGTAGATTCTTCATGGTACTACTTAAGATTTTGTTCTGCTCGTAACGATTTAAGTTCCTTTGAAAAAAAGGATATCGATTATTGGATGCCAGTAGATCAATACATTGGTGGTGTAGAACATGCAATATTACATCTTCTTTATTCTCGTTTTTTTATGAGAGCAATAAGCTTAAACAACGATCAAATTAAAATAAAGGAACCATTCAAAGGTCTTTTTACCCAAGGAATGGTTTGTCATGAAACATATAAAAATAATAAAAATGAATGGGTAAGCCCTGATGAAGTTTTTACTAATAATGGTAAAAAATTTTTTTTAAAAAAAGAACCAAATTTAGAAGTAAAAGTTGGTCCATCAGAATCAATGTCTAAATCAAAAAAAAATACAATTGATCCAGAAAATATTATTAATCAATATGGAGCAGATGCAGTAAGATTTTTTATTTTAGCAGATAGTCCTCCAGAAAAAGATATTCAGTGGTCTGATAGTGGCATGATATCGGCATATAAATTTATTCAAAAATTTTGGATACTTAATGAAGAACTTTTAGAAATAACTAAACTAAAACAAGATAAGAAAAATGAAGAATTAGAAATTTTTTCTAATCAAATAATTAATAAAACAAATCAAGCTTTAGAAAAATTCAGGTATAATGTAATTATAGCTAATTATCATGAAATATACTCATTTTATAAAAAAATAATTGAAAACAAAAAAAACTATGAGAATTTAAAAAGTAGTTTCGAAAAAATGATAATAATCATGATGCCAGTTATTCCACATGTTGCAAACGAATGTTTAAATAGCTTGGATTTTAGTTCTGAGTTTAAATGGCCTGAAATAAACCAAAAATATTTAATTAAATCTTCTAACGAAATTGTTATTCAAATTAATGGTAAGAAAAGAAATATAATTTCAATCGAAAAAGACTTGGATGAAAAACAAATTATACAAAAAATTAAGGAAACAAAAGTAATTGATAAATATTTAAAAAATAAAGATCTAATTAAAACAATTTATGTTAAAAATAGATTGATAAATTATATAATTAAATAATGAAAAAGATATTTTTAATTTTTGTTTTATTTACTGTAAGCTGTGGATATCAGCCAATCTACTTAAAACAAAAACCAACAGAATTTATATTTACTGAAGTTTCATTGATTGGTGATAAAGAAATAAATAGAAGAATTATTGGTGCTTTATCAATAAAAGAAAGTAAAACAAACCTTCCTACAAAAAAACTATTTTTAAGTAGTAATTACAAAGTTGATGAAACCTCTAAAAATTCAAAAGGACAAGTTCTTTCTTATAAATCTTCTGTTATAGTTGATCTAAAAATTGAGGAAAATAAAAAAATTATTAAAGAAAAAAAATTCTTTAAGGATTTTACTTACAACAACACAGATAATAAATTTGATTTAGTTGAATATCAAAGTGAAATTAAAAAAGATATAATTGATAAAATCATTGAAGATATAATTCTACAAATGAATATTGAATGATTGTTAAGTCGCACGAATTAAAAAAAAATATCGATAAAAATATAAATTATTATTTATTATATGGAAATAACTCAGGCTTAATTGAAGAAAATGTAAACAATGTTTTAAAACCAAATTTTTCTCAGAACGTAATCTATTATGATGAACACGAAATACTTGATAGAATTGATACGTTTAGAGAAGAAATTTTTAATAGATCTTTTTTTGAAAATGATAAACTTATAATTATCAACCGAGTTTCAGACAAAATACTTAATTTAATTGATGAAATGGTTGATAAAAAAATAGACGATCTAAAAATTGTATTAAAGGCAGGAATACTTGAAAAAAAATCAAAACTAAGAAATTTTTTTGAAAAACAAAAGAATACAATTATTGTTCCATTTTATGAAGATACAAATCAGTCTCTTCAATTTTTAGCTATTAATTTTTTTAAAGAAAAAAAAATAAAAATATCAAATGAAAATATTAATTTAATTGTTGAAAGATCAAAAGGCGATAGAATTAACTTGAAAAACGAATTAGAAAAAATTCAAAATCTCGCTAGAAATAAGAAAATAATTACAAATGAAGAAGTTTTAAAAATAACAAATTTAGCAGAAAACTATAATGTGTCAGAATTGGTAGACCAATGCCTCGCTAAAAATGAGAAAAAAACCTTAAATATTTTAAATGAAAATAACGTAACAAACGATGAAAATATCTTAATCATTAAAACTTTTTTATTTAAATTAAAAAGATTGAAAAAGCTAAGAATACAACTCGAAGAAAAAAATAATATAGATTTAGTATTGTCTTCTTACAAGCCCCCAATTTTTTGGAAAGAAAAAGATTTAATAAAAAGACAATTGAGTATTTGGCATTTAGAAAAAATTAATAGACTAATCAATAAAATAAATAATATAGAACTAATGATTAAAAAGAATGCTCAAATCTCAAATTTATTAACTTATAATTTTATATTAGAAAATTTAAAGTCTACTAATAATTCAGTTTTATAATTTCAATTATTTTATTTAATTGATCAATGTCGTGATAGCTAAAAGTAATAGTGCCTTTATTTTTTCTGTTATTCTTTATAGAAACACTTAAACCTATTTTCTCTGATATTGATTTTTCGAGATTTTGAATATTGGGGTCTGTTGATTTAGTAATGGAACCTTTCCTCTTTTTAAAAATTTTAACAAAATTTTCTGTTTGTCTAACTGAAAGTTTTTTTTCTATAATCTTATTAGCTATAAATTCCGCATTGTCTAAGCCTACCAGTATTTTAGCATGTCCAGCGCTAATTTTAGCTTCTTCAATATACTTAAGTATCGACAGAGGTAATGATAATAATCTTAATGAATTTGTAATATAACTTCTACTTTTCCCAATAAACTTGGAAACTTTTTCTTGATCATATGAAAATTCGTCTATCAATCTTTTATAACCTTGTGCTTCCTCTAGTGGATTTAAATCATGACGTTGAACATTTTCTACAATTGCAAATTCTAAAGACTTTAAATCATCTGCTTCTGTTACTACAGCAGGGATCTCGTGAAGTCCTGCATTCCTAGCAGCTAACCATCTTCTTTCTCCTGCTATAATTTCAAATTTAGAATTCTCTGAATTTGATTTCCTAACTATTATTGGCTGAATTACACCACGCTCTTTTATTGAATTTGTTAAATCACTTAAATTATCTTCATCAAAACTCTTACGCGGTTGAAATTTATTTGGAACAATATCACTTAATAATAACTTATTAGTTTTAGACTCAATTTTGGTTTCACCAATTAATGATGACAATCCTCTTCCTAAGCCCTTTTTAATTTTATTCATTATGCGGCACTACCCATATTATTTTCTTGGTTAATAAACTCATCGGTAAAATTATAATATGATTTACTGCCTGGACAATTTTTGTCATAAATTAAAACTGGAACTCCATGTGATGGTGCCTCTGATAATCTTACATTTCGTGGAATAACTGTCTGGTAAACTTTATCTTTAAAATAATCTCTTGCTTCTTGTTCAACTTGTGATGATAGTTTATTTCTTCTATCATACATCGTTAAAAGTATTCCCTGGATTTCTAATTCTGGATTTAAATTTACTTTTATACGTTCTATTGTTTTCATTAATTGAGTTAAGCCTTCCAATGCGAAGAATTCTGTTTGAAGCGGGACCAATAATGAATTTGATGACACCAAAGCCATTACAGTTAATAAACTAAGTGAGGGTGGACAATCTATGAGGATATAATCATATAATCCTCTAGAATCATTTAAATACGCGGTTAATTTAGCCTTAAGAATAAATGCTCGATCGTTATCACCTGCAGTTTCAACCTCTAATCCTGATAAATCTACATTTGATGTAATTAAATCTAGGTTTTTAAATTTTGTTTTCTTAATAACACTAGAAATTGGCATTGTTCCATTGAGAATTCCGTATATAGTTTTATCTGACTGATCAGTGTTTGATAATCCTAATCCTGTAGTAGCATTTCCCTGTGGATCAAGGTCTATTACTAAAATTTTCTTTCCGTGTTGTGATAAGGCTGAGGCTAAATTTATAACTGTTGTTGTTTTTCCTACTCCTCCCTTTTGATTTATTATTGATATTATTTTCATGAAACTTTTTTTTTAATTTTGTTTATGTTTAATATAAATGACTCGTTGTGAGTTAAGCTTTTTTTTTCTTCATAATCTAAATCCCACTTTTTAAGAGTATCATTTAGAATTTTTCTTCCTGTTCTACCCATAAACAAAATTATATTTTTATACTTTCTAAAATTTTGATTTACTAAATCAAGAATTACTGGCATAGGTTTAAATGCTCTTGTCATTATCGTTCCTGTTTCAATGTCTTTAACAGTAAAAACATCTTTTTGAATTATATCAGTGTTCAAATTCAATTTTTTTGAAACTTCTTTCAAAAAAACG
>MDSV01027597.1_pt1 | contig 12617 bp, 6 predicted proteins | sample 810851 | NCBI WGS metagenome assembly MDSV01 (sample SAMN05326640, study PRJNA326480) | marine metagenome | isolation source: seawater | place: Atlantic Ocean: North East | collected 2012
GCGCTCGACCCCGAGAACGAGCTCACGTTCGTGCGCGTGCGATCGAAGAAACACGAGATCCTCATCGCGCCGGACGTCGACTACACCCTCGTCGTGCTCCAGAACCCACAGTAGCTCGAGACGGGAAGATTCGATCCCGCCCTCCGCGTCGAGGGCGGGTGGGTATACGGAACGGTTTTTATCGTCTCAGCTGCACGGTAGTAACAGAGCTATACGAGTACGCAGAGACGCATACATCGCGACTCGACACCGAGCGAACCGTCTCGCGAAACGCGGTCGTTCGCGAAAACATCCAAGGAAACCCGCCTCACATGGTTCCTCGCTTCGCGTATAGTCACAGCACGTTTCCGAGTCCGAGCGCCCCCGCGAGGGCGTTGGCGGCGCTCGTCACGCCCAGATCAACCTCCGCCGCGGCGCTCAGTCTGTCCGCCAGCACCTTTTCCGCCGGCTCCCAGTACTCCGCGCGCGCCTTGTCCACCGCGCGCCTCTCGCTCGGGTCCCAGCTCTGCACCGCCGCCAGCACGGGCAGCACGGCTTGCTGCTCGTCGAACGTGCGCGCCTCGAGGAAGCGCAGCGTGACGCGCTTGGCGTGCGCCTCGCGCACGCGCGCGTCGTCCGGGTCGCTCGCTTTTTTTTTTTCGCGCGAGCGAGACGTTTCCGCGGAGTCATGTTCCCTCTCTTCAGAAAAGAGCTCCCGCGCGCGCGCCTCGGCACGTGCCACCAAGACGCGCGCGTCCGACTCGGCCGCCTCGCGCGCGGCGAAAATCTCGTCGCGCTTCGAAGCCTCGAGCGCCTTTTTACTCTCGACGCACGCGTCCAGTTTTCGGCGCGTCTCGAGAAGAAGCCGCTCCGTCTCGCCGGCGCGGCGGCCGGCGTCGCGCAGGCGCACGAGCTCGGCGTCCGACTCGGTGACTCCCGCCGGACGCGCCAGGAGCCGCGCGGTCTCCAGCGCGCGCTCGGCGCGCTCGGCGCGCGCGAGCAAAGCGAGCTTCGTCTGATGCTCCGACGAGACGACGCTCGCTTCATCAGTCTCGTCGGGAGTCGCGACGACGTCTCGCGGAGTCTCGCTCGGCGCGAGCGGCTCGCCGCTCGGCGACGTCTCCGCGCCCGCCCCCTCGCGCCGCGCCCGCAGCTCCCGCAGCTCCGCCTCCAGCGCGCGCGCGCGCGCCTCAGCCTCGCGCGCGCGGCGCTCGACGTCGTCGCGCGCGTCGTCCTCGTCGTCTTCGTCGGCTTCGCCCTCGGCGGCGCGCGCACCCAAAACCCCTCCGTCCGGAGCGCGCCGTCCCGAGCAGCTTAGCAGCTTCTCCGTCTCGCGCTCCAGCTCCGCGGCGGCGTCCGCGCGGACCGCCTCGCACGCGAGCTCAGCGTCCGCGGCGCGCAGCTCGGCGTCCGCGGCGGCGTCCTCGGCGTCGCGGAGCCGCCGCGAAAAGTCCTGACTGGCGTCCAGCAGAGCGCGGTGCTCTTCGCGCAGACGCTCCAGCGCGTTTTGCGCGTCGGCGGCTCCGGCGCGTTCGCACGCGCCGTCCGCCAGCGCGTCCGTCGCTTCGCGGAGGTTCGCCTCGAGTTTCGTCACGGTGTCGGTCAATCGACCAATCTCCGCTCTGCGCGCCTCCGCCTCGCGCTTCGCGTCGTGCGTGTTTTTGCGCACGTCCCGGATCTCCGCGTCTCGCGCGTCGAGCGCCGAGCGCAACGCAGACTCGCTCTTCTCGACGGCGCGGTGTTTTTTTTTTAGCTCCGCGATGTACGTCGCCGACTGGTCCGCCAGCTCGCCCGTGCTCCGCGCAATCACGCGCGCGGCGCTCAGGTCGTTCGTCAGGGAGACGACGCGCGCCTCCAAACGCGCCACCGCGGACTCTGATTCGGCGCGCCTCGACTCGGACGCGGCGAGTCGCGCCGCGAGAGCATCAGAATCAGAATCGTCGTCTGGTTTTTTTTTGTTCTTCTCGTTCGTCGCGTCGCCGTTCGTCGCCGCGCGCGCTTCTTTCGCCGCCGTCGCGTCGTCCAGGAGCCGCGCGAGCGTCTCTGCCTTCAGCGTCATCGCCTCGAGCGCCGCGGTCGCGTCCTCGGCGGCGGCGGCGGAGACGGCGAGCTCCGAACGCAGAGAACGGATCGTCGCGGCGGCGTCGCCGTCGACGACGCTTTTTTTTTCTTTTTCGGCGTCGCTTTTTTCTTCGGCGGGCGGCGGGACGGCGTCTCTCCGCGCCTCCTCCGCGACAGACGGCACGGCGATTGTCGTCGCCCCGCCTCGTGGTTCGGCCGGCCGAGGTCGCCCGAGGTCGAGGTCGGGACGAGCGGTTCCGCTCGTCCGCCGGGAAGGTCCAGACGCCACCGGGGTGTCTGTCTCGGGCTCGGGCGCCTCCCCCGGCGGGTCACCGCGCGCCGCGGACGCGTCCTCGGTCGCGGACGACGAAGGGTCGATTTCCGGAGCCGCGGTCTCGGAGGGATCGTCGTCCCGAATCGAAGCTTCGTACGCGAGAGGCGGCTGCCCCGGGGGCGCCGGGGAGGGCGGCTTGAAGTTATCCAGCCATGACATCCCCGCGTCCCCACCGGAACCGTTCCCGCCGGCGTTCGCCATCGCGCGCTCCTCGAGGGCGAACCCCGCGCTTCGGGCGCGAGGCGAAGTGGGAAGAAAAGTCCGCCGCGGCGAACGAAACCGCCGAAGGATTCCGAGAGGTTGGAAACGATCGGTTTTATCCAAGTACTGAGAACGCCCTCCCCTGCGCCACTCGCGCTGCACCGGGTCGTGGTCGCCCCAGACTCGCGCTCGGTCGCGATGGCCAGCTTTGCGATGCGCGCCGTCGTGCCCGTGCGCTCCGCGCGCTCGCGCGTCGCGAGACGGAGCCGCGCCGACGCCGGCCCGAAACGATTCGGCACCGCCTTCGCCTTTGCTCGCGATCGACCCGGCGCGGGGCCCGCGCCGGCGCGGACGGCCGTCGTCCCGAAAGCCGCGGAGGCTCCCGACGGCCCCTCCACGGACTCGGCCGCGGCCGAGGCGGTCGCGGCCGCGTTCGTGGACGCGCACGTCACCTCGGGCACGCGCGTGGGCGTGCTACGATCCGGCTCGTGCGTCTCGGCAGTCATGGCGGAGATCCACGACCGAGTCGCCGACGGCCGTCTGCGCGACGTCGTCGCCGTTCCGGCGGACGCGCTCGCCGCGAAGGAAGCCGCCGTCGCGGGCGTGCCCGTCTCTCCGTTCCTCGTGAACGACGACGGCGCGCTCGTGCCCAGCGCCGTGGACGTGCTCGCGATGCAGCCGGATGAGCTCGTCGTGAACGCGGACGGCGGCGTCGACGCCGTGTTCGGCCGAGCGCAACGGCCGACGCAGCCCGATCTGATCGCCGCGCGTCTCATGCTGGACGCCGCGCGCGTCGTGGCGTTGCTGGCGACGCGCAGCGACGGGAAACCCATTCAGGACCACACCGCGTTGTTTGAAAAAGTCGACGACGCAGACCCAGAAACAGAAACAGAAACAGAAACGAACGACGCCGACGACGACGCGCGCGTCGGTTTCTCGCCGCTGGGCGGCGCGGTTCCGCTCGCGATGCGGTTCGCGGACAAAGCCGCGTTCGAGGAGGACGCCGAGGAGCTGGACGACCTTTTCCTCGGGGACGCGGAGGTATGGCGCCGGGGCGCAGAGCTGGACGCCAACCCGCGCGGGGGCAAGAACCCGTACGTCAGCCCCGACGGCCGCCACACGATCGTGGACTTAAAGTTCAACGACCCGCTCGCGAAACCCCCGAGCCGGTGGCGAGACGGGTTCGTGCTGCTGGGCGAGCGCGCCTCGGCGGCGAAAATCGCGGCGGAGCTCGCGACGCTCGACGGCGTGCTCGCGCACGGTCTCGTGCTCGGCGCCTCCGTCGCGTACGTCGGCGAGACGAGCGCGGACGGCGCCGTCGCCGCGCGCCAGATCGGCGGATGACGAGAAGACACACCTGCGCGGCGAGAGAATTATACGTGTACGTAGTATTACGATACGCTATTACGATACGCGACGGTAGTACTATCGTCAGAAGCGCAACTCTTTGTCGGCGTGCGCTTGGAACGCCTGCGTGTCGACGAGCGCCTCGGCGAAGGCGCGGTCGGCGACCCGGAACGACTCCACGAACGAGTCCTTCATCAGGACGGTCACTCTGTCCCCGGCAACGGTCACGTCCGTGATGGCGTGCGGCGCGAGCGCCTCCTTGGACACCAAAGCGCACAGGTACTCACGCCAGGTCTCCAAGAAAGTGCCCGCCGCGCGCCGCGCCTCGCGCGCCGCCGAACGCGCCGAGAGCTTTCGCCCGTCTCCCGTCGCGTCGGAGCGGCTTTCGTCCTCCTCGACGTCGTCCGCGTCGTCGTCCGGCGCGCGAGGCGAGACGGACAGCGGGTACGGGAACGGCGCGCCCGCGCGCTCAGCCTCGAGCGCTGCCGATCGACAGGCGTCGTAACTCGGTCGTAACGCCTCCAGTAACGCCCGCCTGCCCGGCAACGCGGGCAACGCGAGGTCCGACGCCTTCGCGGACGCCGGAACGCTTTCGGTCCGCGCCGCCGCGCCGGCGCCGCTCACCTTCACGGCATCCTTGTACGCGCTGACGCGGACCGTTCCCGGCGCCGCGCACGCGGCGCGCGTCTCGGGGGTCTTGTACCGCACGCCCACGACGAACGGCACGGGCGCCTCGAGCAGGTCCAGCATCGCGTCCGGCACGATCGGCAGGACGAGCGACGAGTACGTCGACGGCTTGAACAAGGCGCGGGTCAGGGCGAAGACGACGGCGGAGAGTCGGCCGAGGTTCGGGTGCGCGACGACGACGCGGCGCTCGAGCAGCGCCGCCGTCGCCGCGGTGAGCAGCGTCTCCAGCGACAGCACGCGACACGCCGTCGCGGTGCACCACCGGTCCGCGCTGTGCTCGAACACCGAGAAGGCGTCCGCGGGGAAGAACGCGCCCGGGAACGTCATCGGCGGCGTCGCCGCCGGCGCGGCGGCGTCCGCGTCCGCGAAACAGCGCAGCGTCCGGAACCGCGCGACGGCTTCCGACGAGACGCCGGCGGCGCCGCCCAAGCGCTGAAGCGTGGGGGAGACGTCGAATGACTCGTACGCGGCGACGACCGCGAACGACTCGGAAAGGGCGCACATCGCGTCTTTCAGGGTCTCGGTTTTTTTTTCTTTTTTTTCGGAGGCGTCCTCCGAGTCGGAAGCGTCGCCGCCCTCGGTCCGAGCGTCGTCGGCGAGCGCGCTTATCTCCTGGGCGGCTTCGCGCGCGCGCGCGAAACGCTCCGCGGCGGCGACCGCGCGCAACACCTCGAAGTGCCACTCGAACGCGGGGCGATAGCTCAGGAAGCAGTAGCACCGGTCCGCGGACACCAGGTACCGCTCGCGCGTCGCGCTCGCGTTTTTTTTTTCGGCATCTTCCTCCGCGCGGCGTTTCGCGTCGCCCTCCTCCGTCGTCCCCGACGGGCGCGCGGGCGAATCGCGATTCCGAAACGCCCGCCTTCTCGCGAGTCTCGCCGCGCGGCACACGCCCGGCTCGCGACGCACGAGCTCCTCCGCGTAGACGCAGACGCCGTACAACACGCGCGGGGTCCGCGAGACGCGAGACGAACCGCCGCCGTCGGCGGCGTCTCCGTCTCCGTCGGCGGCGTCTCCGGTTGGAAAAAGTCGCTCGCCGGGACTCTCGTCGTCGCCGCCGCCGACGGAAAAGACGAAGGACCGGTCGTCGGCTTCGACGCCGCCCCCCGGATTTCCCGGCGTCCTGGACGACCCGCAGGTCACGTTCAGCACGGCGGACATGCTCGGGGTCCGCTCGACGAGCTTCGTGGCGACGCCGGAGGGGAAGCAGAACGACTCCACGTCGCCGAGGTCGGCGCGGGGGCGGAGGTTTCTTTTCGGTTTTTCGCCGCGGTTCGCCGCCGCCTTCGCGTCCGCGTCTCTCGGCGGATACGCGAACAGCACGCGCGCCGGGTGCGTCACCCCCGAGTTGCCTCTGTGCGGCTTCTTCTTCTGCGGTCGCCTGGCCTCGACCTGCGAGCCCGCGGCGTTCGCCGCGCGCGCCGCCGACGAACTCTCGGCGGTGGCGGTGACTCGCGCGTCGGGCGGCACGCCCACGACGAAGAACCGCTCGAAGGGCGGATCGATATCCTCCGGTCCCTCGGCGAACGTCTCGTCGTTCGTCTCGCGCGTCATCGTCTCTTCGCGCGCCACCGGGGAGAAGACGAACTCCCCGGTGGGGGTCGCGTCGCCGAAATCGTCCACGTACCCGCTCCTGGTGTTCAAAAGCTCGCGGCGCGAGTCCGGCGTCGTAAACCCGAACGCGTCTTCGTCGGAAACGCCTTGGGCGATCGTCTCGTCGTTTCGTTCGCGACGTCTCGAGGGCGTCACCGCCTCCCGCGCGCGCCCGCGCAGCCAGCTTCGTTTCGCCTCGGTGTGCGCCTCGGGGTTGAACCACGAGCGCTCCGGCCCGTCGCGTCGCGCGGGCGGCTTCGTGTTCGAGGGTGGCTTGGCGGAGGACTCCGCCGCGTCGAACAGACGCGCCATCCACTCGCGCGACGCGGCGGTGCCGGGAGACTCCAGGGCGCGCGCCTCCCCAGGGGAGTGTGCCATGATCTCGGCGACGTGAGGAGAAGGCGCGCCCCGATGGAGCCGAGGTCCGCTCACCGCAGTGGCGTCGCGTTCCCCGCCCGGGAGCGCGCGCTCGCTGCGAGGCCGCCCCCGAAACCCACGCGGCGCTCGCCAGCGCGCGCCCGAGTTCTGTTGTTGAAACGCAAACGCCACACACTCCCATGAAAAGTGCTTTCGCCTGACGGGATATCCACACGCGCTTCTTCCTTCGCCCTCACTCGCGCGCGCCCGGCGGCAGTCGCCATGGGGAGTCACGCGCCGACCGCTCTCGAGCTCCGGCTCTCGCGCGAGCTCCGCGTGTCCCGCCGGAGGGTCAAGCGCGTCGGCGGGGCGGCGCTGTTGCCTCTCGGTGTCATCACCAGCCTCGCGTCCAAGCTGGCGTACGAGATGCGCGCGCACGACGCGCCCTTCCACAAACCCCTGTTCATGACCCTCGTGTCCTTCGTCGCCATGTCCCTCTGCGCGCTCCCGCAGACGTGGCACGCGCTCACGCGGGACGCGAGGCGTCGAAAGCGAGCGCGGGACCGAACGCGCGTCGTGGCGAACCGCGCGAGCCGCGACCGCGAGGCGAATCTGGCCGCGCGAGGGTCGACGGATGCGGGCGCGCCGCACGCCGTCGACGCCGGCCTCGCCGCGCCGCTGCTCGCGGAGACGGACGCGGACGAGACGGACGCGTTTCTCTCCGGGGCGGATTCCGATCGGACCGCGCGCGAAGCGGTGTTCGGAACGCGCGGGATGAACGGGACGAACGAGACGGACGAGACGAACGACTCGCGCGCCGCGCCGCCGCCGCGAGCTCACGTCGTCCGACGAAAGCTCTTCGGGTCTCTGCGGGTCGTCGTCCCGCGTCTCGCGCCCGTGGCGTTCGCGGACGTGCTCGCGACGGCGCTCATCAGCCACGCCATTTTGCGACTGCCCCTGAGCGCGTTCCTGTCGCTGAGGCACTTCCAGCTGGTCTTCGCCGCCGCCGTTGCGGCGGCGCTGCGGCGGCGGCTGAACCCGCTGCACAAACTCGGCGTCTCGCTGTCGCTGTCGGGCGCGGCGCTGGTGTTTTTGTCCGCGGAGATCGCCGAGGCGGACGCCGCCGGACGCGCGAGAGTCGCCGCGGGGGTCACGTGCCTGTTTCTCTCGCAAATCACGCAGGCGCTCACGCTGACGTTCGAGACGAGGGCGGCCATGTGCGTGGACGACGACGCGTACGCTTCGGAAACAGTCGGCGACGTTCGCGCGGAGACGCGCGGAAGCCTTCGCCGGCGGCGAAGGCTTCCCTCGCCGTCGACCGCGCTCGGGATCGAGGGCGCCGTGGGGACCGCGTTCCTTCTGTGCATGGTCATGCCGCTCGCGCAGGCTCTGAGCGTTTTCGGTGCTCGTTCGACAGCGAAGCGCGCCGGCGACGTGACAGACTCCGCTGACGCTCGTTGGCGGTCCATCGCCTCCGCGGCGGGCGAGGACTCGCGGGACACGCTTTCGATGCTGCGCGAGAACCGAAACCTCGCGGCGCTCGCGGCGTGCTACCTCTTCGGGCTCGCCGCGTACAACCACGCGGGCGCGTCCGTGTCGCGCGTCATGGGCGTCATGTCGCGCACGAAGCTCGAGACGAGCAGGACGCTGCTGTGCTGGGCGCTCGCCGCGACGCTGGAGTGCGGCGGCGGCGGCGGCGGCAGGTCCGCCGCGTGCTTCCCCGGGGAGGCGGGATTGCCGCCGCGCCTGCTCCTGATGCGGTTCGCCGGGTTCGTCATGGGCACGCTCGGCACCTTGCTGTACGGCCGCGGCGACGCCGCCGAGCGGCAGAGGGTGTTCGAGCGGGACCCGCGAGCCTCGGGTCCCGCGCGGCGGCGGAGGAGGCAGAGGAGGACGGGCGGACGGCGGGACGGGGACGGGGCGGCGCGACGCGAAGTTTCGAGCGATTTCGAAACCGGCGCGTTCGCGCGCGACGGAGACGCCGCGTCGGACGGCGACGTCGAGGCGTTCGCGCCGCGTGCTTCCCGGAGTGGGAGACTCACCTCGTCCGGCGGGTTCGGGTCCCCGGTCGGGGTCTCCGGTGCTTTGGATCCGAACCTCGACGACGCTTTTTTGTTCGACGAGATGAGGATCGACGCGCGCCGAAGCGAAACCGGGTTCGGATCCGGGTCTCTGCGGTCGTCCATGGCGTTTTCCAGCTTCGGCGCGACGCCTTTGGCGGCGCCGCGGGACGCGCGACCGGCTCGGCGGCCCGGGCGGGCCGGTACCGTCGAGGCGGACGCCTCCAGTCCCGCGCGCGTCGTCGAGGGGTTCGCGGAGGACGCGAGGAAGGGGCGAGGGCGCGATGGCGCGACGTAGAGGTGACACGCGCGCGCGCGCGACGACGGCGATTCTCATCGCGGTTCAACGGCTCGCGCGTCGTCGCGAAACGTCATAGGATATCACTTGGAAACGCCGGTGCTTCCGAACCCGCCCGCCCCCCTGGCGGTGTCGTCGAGGTCCTCCACCTCCAGCACCTCGGGCGTGGCGATGCGCTCGAGGATGAGCTGCGCGACGCGGTCGCCGTGCTTGATCTCGAAGTCCACGTCGGAATGGTTGAAGAGGATCACGCCGACGTTGCCGCGGTAATCGAAATCCACGACGCCGGCGCCGACGTCGATGAAGTGTTTCCAGGCGAGCCCGGATCGCGGCGCGACGCGCGCGTACGTGTCCTTGGGGATGGCGATGGACAAGTCCGTCTTCACCAGGCCCTTGCCGCGCGCGGGGATGACTGCGACGCGCGAAAAGGAAACACAAGCGAGCGCGGGAAGCGTCGAGGCGGTCAGCACGTCCGTCGGGATGGTCCACGAAAGCGACGACGTCGAGAAAGAAAGCGTTTCGCGCGAGACGCATTTTTATGGAATGGACGCTTTTTTTCGTGGTTTTCCTTGGCGTTTGAAAACGTCCGAGCTGTCGCCTCGAGCGATCTCGCGTCGTCGAGGAAGAGGACGCGCGCGGTCGACGCGCGTCTCGCCCGCGTCTCGCCCGCGGGAAAGAAAGCGCGAGTTCGAGACGTACCGCACTCGTAGGCCGAGGCGAGGTCGTACCCCGCCGCGCCATCGCTGCCGCGCACGGGAAGCACCGCGTGCTCGGAGATCTTCTTCACGCGGAGGGTGTCCTCCACGCGCGCCATCTTGTTCGCGTGCACTTCGGGCTGGTTCGCGTCCGCGCCGACGGACATTCTTCGGGTGAGCTCGGGAACCGGTGCGGTTCGGGGGAGGAAGCGGACGGGAAAGGCGCAAAGGACGCCTCGACCGAGCATGCAGTGAAGTGAGGAGTGGACGCGAAACTTTGAATGTTTTGTACCGGCGGAACCGACGGTCGACCGACCTGTTTCGCTGTTTGCCGGCGGTGCGGCGGTACGGCGGATGATGAGCACTTGTGCGCAGGTCCGGGACGCCACTCTTTGTCGCGCGCGGCCTGCGACAGCCCCCGACGGCCATCATGGCGGGGCTGTCGTCCCGGGTGAAGGGACTCAAGGTATGCGCTTCGCAGGGTCTCGCGCGTCGCTCCCGCGCGTCGCCAGTCTCCCCGTCTCCGGCGCCCCTTCCTCGGACGGCACCGCCGCCTCGCGCGTTTCCGCCACCGCTGACGCCTCCGCGCTCCCCTCCCCGCGCCACCCGACGACACCAGTTCATGCAGCGCGCGCAGGAGCGAGACACGCTCGCCAAGGCCACGGCGAACGCGGAGGCGCAGACGGAGGCGAAGAAGGCGGCGGAGCGTTGGGTCGCGCTTCCGAAGGAAGCGGACCATCTCGCGTCGGCCGATGACGACGAGAAGAAACGTCTCGTCCTCGAGCCTCCGCCGGCGGTAACTCCGCGCGACGACGGAGACGCGACGCGCGCGACCGCGAATTGCCCGGCGAAAAACCCTCCGTCTCCGTGTGCGGTGACGTACGCGCCGCGCTCGTCGTTTCTCGCGCGCGGCGGCCCGGCTCGCGTGTCGTTCGGGGGACACAACAAAGCCACGGAGGCGGCGAACGCGGAGCGACGAGAACGAGAGCGCGCGGCGCGCGCCGCCGTCGCCGCGCGCCGAGCGCGAACCGAAGACGTCTCCGACGCGGAGATGGCGGCGGCGCTGGCGAAAAAAAAGAAGAGGAAGAAGACGTAGTATGATAGAGAACGGCGTGTGCGAAAGCACAGTACACGCAGCACACATCGATAGTCAGTGGTGACAAAACAAACTATCACTCGAAGCTCAGCCGCGTCTCCTCGTCGGGAAAGTCGAACACGGCCGCCGTGTCCTCCGTCCCGAAGTACCGGTCGCCAAACTCGCCCACGCCCGGGACGACGCGGTTCAGCTCGTTGAGCCCCGCGTCGACTTCCGAGGTGATGATCTTCATGTGCGGGTACTTGCTCGCCAGCGTGTGGATCCCCTGGCTGGCGGCGATCACGGTGACGAACATGATGCGGTCCTCGCGCACGCCGAGGCGGAGCAGGCGGTCGATCGCCGCCGCCGACGACACCCCCGTCGCTAAGATGGGATCCAGAAGTAACACGAACCGCTCGGCGATGTCGGTGGGCATCTTCTCGTAGATGACGCGAGGCGCGGGCGGCGTGGGGGACGACGAGCCGTTCCGCGGGAGGGACCCTCCCCGGGAGATTTCGGACTCGGATTCGCGCGCCACGCGGCGAACCTCGTTCGCCTCTTCCGTCCGCGAAGCGTCGTCGGTCGATCGCGAGACGCCGAGCGGCGACGAAGAAGCCGCTTCGGCGGCGTTCGCGACGAGGCCCGCCAATCCCCCGGGGGAAGCCGAGTCCCCGCTTCCGGAACCGCCCGCGCCGCCCCGCTTGAGGGCGTTCGCTTGGGAGTTCACGACGAGTCCGTTTTTTTGTCCCAGCGGTGTCCCCCCCGAACTCCGCGGGACGCCGTCCTTATCCCTCCGCTCGATGAGCAGCTTTCCGATCTTGATCCCCTTGCAGCAGGCGCGGAGGGCGTTTTCCATCGCCTCGCCCGAGCGGATGATGGAGACGCCGCAGATCTTTTTCGAGAAACACACGCCGTCGTACGAGTCGCCGTTCGGCGTGCGCACGGACTCGTTCTTGAACGGCAGATGCCCCAGCGCGTGCTCGACGACGAGCCGGATGAGCCGGTCGCTGTAGAAGACAAAGTCCGAGCGGTTGCACCGTGCGCTCCGGATGATGGTGTGCATGCCTCTGATTTGAAAATTCGGCGGCAACACGATCAGGTTGGGGTAGATCCGCCGCAGGTCGTTCTGGCCGAGCTTCGTGCGTATATGCTGCACGATCAGATCGATCGCGACCGTGTTCTCCCCCTGCGCCCAAGGGATGATCACGTCCGCGTACTTCTTGCTCGGCGAGACGAACGTGTCGAACATGGGCTTGACGAACGTCGTGTACTGCGAGATGACGCCGTCCACCGACCTTCCGCGGTCCACCGTGTCTCTTTTCAGGCGCCGAGCCAAGCGGAGGTCGTCGTCCGTGTCCACGAAGATCTTCATGTGGCACAAATCCCGCACTTCTTGCATCGCGAGCACTAAGATGCCCTCGATGATGATCACGTCCGCGGGCTCGACTCGGATGGTCTCCTCGACGCGCGCGTGCGTGACAAAGTCGTACACCGGAACCTTCACCGGGTTCCGCAGCAGCAGAGCTTTGAGGGTCTCCACGAGCGCCTTGACGTCTATGGCGTCGGGGTGGTCGAAGTTGTACGAACTCACGTTATCGTGCTCTTCGGGCGTCAGGCCGCGGTAGTACGAGTCCTGCGCGATGAGCACGACGCGCTTCTCTTGCAGATTGTGCATGATCAAGTCGCACACCGTGGTTTTCCCCGAAGCCGTCCCTCCCGCGACGCCGATGAGGAACGGCTCTTTGCCCCCGCCGCACCGCTCGACGCGCTCGTCCACTAACGAAGCGTACGCGTCGGTGTCCAAGATCTCGCCGTTCTCGCCGCGCACGCGCCGGCCCTTGCCCACGGAGCAGTTCCGCTCGAGCATCTGCGCGAAGTACGAGTCGCGGTCCGCCGTGAGCGCGCCCGGGGAGCCCCCCGGGGGGGTGGTGAC
>MDSV01173680.1_pt1 | contig 12616 bp, 8 predicted proteins | sample 810851 | NCBI WGS metagenome assembly MDSV01 (sample SAMN05326640, study PRJNA326480) | marine metagenome | isolation source: seawater | place: Atlantic Ocean: North East | collected 2012
CTCATAACTTTATTTTCTCTTAAAGAGTCAATTGGAGGATTTGTAACTTGACTAAAATTTTGTCTAAAAAAATGATAAAGAGGTCTATATCGATCAGATAATACTGCTAGTGGAGTATCATCTCCCATTGAACCAATAGCTTCTTTTGCATCTTCTGCCATTGGATGAAGAATTAACTCTAAATCTTCTATGCTATACCCAAATGAGTGCTGTTTTTTTCTAAGTTCTTCTCCAGAAAAAATAAATCTTTCATTTTTTATTGGAATTTTTTTATCTAAATCAACAATTTGATTATTAAAATGTTTAAATTCTTTTGCTAAATAATCTTTTATTTTGCTATTAGTAAATACTTTACCTTTACCAATTCTAATTCCAATAATTTCTCCAGGGCCCAATCTTCCCTTTGTAATTATTTTCTTTTCATCTAGTTCAACCATTCCCGTTTCTGAACCAGCACATAATATTTTATCTTGCGTAATAGTATATCTCATGGGACGAAGTCCATTTCGATCGTTTGCAACTATAGCCCATTCATTATCAGTTGCTGCTATAGCTGCTGGTCCATCCCATGGTTCCATTGTACTATTTAAGAAATTAAATAATTTTTGATGATCTTTTGATAATGTTTTACTTTTTTTAGACCAAGCATCCGGAATTAACATTAATTTTGCAAGAGGTGCAGATTGCCCAGAAATATTCAATAATTCAAAAACATTATCAAGTGCAGCAGAATCTGACACACCTGGCTGTATAACAGGTTTTAAATTTTCTATATTATCAAATAATGGGCTTTCCATTTCTTGTTCATGGACTTTCATCCAGTTTATATTTCCTTTAAAAGTATTTATTTCACCATTATGTGCGACAGCTCTAAACGGTTGAGCAAGATCCCAACTAGGAGCTGTGTTTGTTGAAAACCTTTGATGAAATATAACAAACCTTGAAGTAAACCTTTCATCTTTTAAATCTACATAAAAATCTGCAATTGACTCTGCTAAAAACATTCCTTTATAGATAATTGATTTAGAGCTAAGAGAACAAATATAAAATCCTTCTATAGAATTTTTAATTGCTTCTTTTTCAATTTTTCTTCTCGATTCATAAATTTTTCTTTCTAAATCTTTTCCAATTAAATTTTTATTATTATGTTTAAATAATACTTGAGTAATTTCTGGTCTCGTAAGGTTAGCTTTTTCACCTAAAACTTTTGGATTTACAGGAACTTGTCTCCATCCATAAATACTAAAATTGCTTTTTGTAAGCTCACTTTCAACCAACGTTCTAGAATTTTCCTGCGCTGCATAATTATTTCTAGGTAAAAAAATCATACCCACACAAATCTCTGAGTCATCATGCTTATGTCCTGTTAGCTCTATCTTTTCAGCAAAAAAATCAGATGGAATTTCTAAATGAATCCCAGCTCCATCACCTGTTTTTCCGTCGGCATCTACTGCTCCTCTATGCCAAACAGCCTTTAAAGCATTAATACCATAATCTACTACTTTCCTAGACTTTTTACCTTCTGTTGATGCTATTAAGCCTACTCCACAAGCATCATGCTCCATTTCTTTTGAGTAAACGTGTCCATTTTGAAGAATTTTAAGGTTTTTCTTATAATTTTTCATTATGCAACTTTCTCTTTTTTAGCTGCTTTATTTTCTAAAAAATTTTTTATGTGATTTGCTGCATCTCTTCCATCCTTAATTGCCCATACAACTAATGAAGCTCCTCTAATGATATCTCCGGCAGCAAAGACACCTGCTAGACTTGTTTCCATAGTTTCAAAATCTGTTTTTAATGTTCCCCATCTAGTTATTTGTAAATTATTAGATCCAAATAACTTAGGTAAATTTTCTGGATCAAACCCTAAAGCTTTTATTATTATATCTGTTTTAATATTAAATTCTGAATTTTTTTGAACTTCTGGTTTTCTTCTTCCACTGTCATCTGGTTCTCCTAGCTTAATTCTATTAACTATTAAACTCTCAATTTTATTTATACCAATAAATTCTTTTGGGCTAGATAGCCAAATAAATTCTACTCCTTCTTCTTCAGCATTAGCGACTTCTCTTGCGGACCCTGGCATATTTTCTTTATCTCTTCTATATAAACATTTAACTGACTTTGCTTTTTGTCTTATCGAAGTTCTTACACAATCCATTGCTGTATCTCCACCACCTATTACTACAACATTTTTACCTTCTGCATTTAATGTGCCATTGTCAAATAATTCAACTCTATCTCCTAATCCTTTTTTATTTGATGCTTTTAAAAATTCCATTGCTGGAAAAATATTCTCTAAATCCTTACCAGGCAAATCTATTTCCCTAGCTTTGTAAACACCTGTAGCAATTAAAATTGAGTCATGTTTTTTTCTTAATTCATCTAATGAAGAATCTTTTCCTACCTCAAAATTTTGTACAAATTTAATTCCACTTTCTTTTAATAATTTTGTTCTTCTTTCTACGACAAATTTTTCTAATTTAAAGTTAGGAATACCATAAATCAATAAACCTCCTGGCCTATCATATCTATCATATATTGTAATTCGATAACCTTGTTTACGTAATTCCTCTGCTGCAGCTAATCCAGCTGGTCCTGCCCCTATAATTCCAACACTCTGATTTTTTTCACTTTTAATCTTAAGTGGGTTTATCCATCCCTGTTCCCACGCGTTATCTGTGATATATTTTTCAACAGAACCTATAGTTACAGTTCCATGACCAGATTTTTCAATAACACAATTTCCCTCACATAATCTATCTTGAGGACATATCCTTCCACATATTTCTGGCATATTATTTGTACTTTGAGACAGCTCATAGGCTTCTCTTAATCTTCCTTCTGCTGTAAGTTTTAACCAGTCAGGAATATTATTACTAAGTGGACAATGTATTTGACAGAAAGGTATACCACACTGAGAACATCTGCTTGATTGTTCGCTAGCTTTTTCATGAATAAAATCTTTATAAATTTCCTTAAAATCTTCTTTTCTAGAGACTACTTTTCTTTTAGGTGGTGTCTGTTGACCTATTTTTACAAATTTAAGCATATTTTCAGACATTTTTTATTTTTTTACAACAACATATATTATGATTTTTAATAATAAAAGCCAAACAAGGTCAGTATTTATGACCTTTTAAGATCAAAAAAAGCTTTAATAACTAAACAATTTTATTTATTGCATAACTGTTATGCTGCCATGGAATTGTTTTATTTGAGTAATATTTAAGTTACGAAGTAAAAAATGCTTTCAAATATTATTGAAATTATAATCCTATCATTAGTTCAAGGTATATCAGAATTCCTACCTGTAAGTTCTTCGGCCCACTTAATTGTTGTTTCCTCCCTTTATGAATTTAAAGCAGGTTCTCTAATGATAGATGTTAGTTTACACCTTGGCTCTTTATTGGCAATTATTTTTTTCTTTAAAAAGGAACTATTTGATCTACGAAATAACAGAAGGTTATTATCATTAATTATATTTGGTTCACTACCTCTTATTATAGTTGGTTACATTTTATATAAGACTGAGCTAATTTATATATTAAGAGATACAAGAATAATTGCTTGGACTACTTTAATATTTGCAATTATTTTATACTTTGCTGACAGAAATAGTTTTGATAAAAAAATTTCATCTAATTTAAATTTAAAAACAATTTTATATATTGGTTTATTTCAAGTTCTAGCTTTAATTCCGGGAGTAAGCAGAGCAGGAATTACAATAACTATTGCAAGAATTTTAAAATTTAATAGATTCGACTCAAGTAAAATTTCTTTTTTATTAGCTATACCTGCATTGTCTGGAGCAAGTGTATTGGGCTTAAAAGATATTATGACACAAAGTTTTGAAATTAACTATCTTGTGTTTATAGCCATAATTTTATCTTTTTTATCTTCTTACTTTACAGTAAAATTTTTTTTAAATTATATTAACAATTTTTCTTTAAATATTTTTGTAATATATAGAATCATAATTTCAATAATTTTATTTATATTAATATATAATTAATTTTTTTTGAATATTGGTACGAGTTGAGAAAATAATACTCCAAATAAAATAAATAAACATCCAAATAAATTATTTATATCTAAAATTTGATTAAGCAGAATCCAGGCTGCAACTGTTGCAAAAACTCCTTCCAAAGAAAATATTATTGCTGATGGGGCGGGGGAAATATTTTTTTGAGCATATATTTGTAAAACAAAAGCAAGACCTCCAGATAAAATGCCAGCATAAAGAATTTGAAACTTTTCTTTAATAATATTCGACCAAATAAAATCTTCAAATATTAATCCAACAATTAAAGAAATAAAAGCTACGATTAAAGTTTGTATTGCTCCTATTGTTAATGGTAAATTGAATTTTTCAATAATTTTTCCCGTGAAGATAATATGAGTACTCCAAAAGAAAGCACCCATTATCACAAGTGTATCGCCTACTCTAACCGTTGCGCTGTAAAAATTGGTTAAAAGATATCCTCCCAAAACACAAAGAAAAACTGAGGGCCAAATACTCCAATGAATAGGCTTTTTATATATAAAAAAGATAATTAATGGGACCATAGGCACATAAAAAACTGTGAAAAATGCTGCATTTGCAACATCTGTATAAAGTAAAGCAACTTGTTGTAATGCCGATCCTAAAAATAAAGATATACCAATTAAAGTTGCTAGTTTTACAAATGTTTTTTTTTCTTTGTTTATTGATTTTAAAAAGTTTTTTTTTTCAAAAATAAAAGCTAATGGAGTTACAGCCAAAAAACCGACAAAAAACCTCACAGCATTAAATGTAAAAGGGCCAATATCATCCATCCCTGTATCTTGAGCTATAAATGTAGTTCCCCAAATAAAAGTGCACAGAAGAGCACTTAATAATGAAACTGTTTTTGTCATAAGAATAATTATATTGCTAGTTTATATGCAAAGTTTCTACCAAGATTTTCTTTAAGATCATTATTAAATCTAGCAGCTTCAGCTCCATCTATTATTCTGTGATCATATGATAAAGAAAGTGGAAGCATAATTCTTGATTGAAACTTACCATTAATAAAAATTTGTTTTTTTTGAGATTTTCCAACTCCTAGAATTGCAACTTCAGGGTAATTTATAATTGGAGTAAAAAAAGATCCTCCGATACCACCTAGACTAGTAATTGTCATAGATCCTCCAAAAAATTCTTTCTTATCTATTTTTAAATTTTTAGACTGTTCACTAACTATTTTTAATTCATCACTTATCTTACTTATATTTTTATTATCAGCATTTCTTATTTTAGGGACCATTAAGCCATGTGGAGTGTCTACAGCTATTCCTACATGAAAATATTTTTTTATAGTAATTTTTCCGTTTTCAATATCATCTATTGATGAATTAAAGCTTGGAAATTTTTTTAAAGATGCAACTAAAGCCTTAATTATAAAAGCTAATGGGGTAATTTTTTTTTTTTCTCCTGTATATATATCAGTCAGAGATTCTCTAAATTCTTCCATTTCCGTTATATCTGCTTCATCATGATTTGTTACATGTGGTATTGTTGTCCATGAATTTACTAAATAAGATGATGCTAATTTCTTAACTCTTGGAATTTCTTTAATTTCAATTTCACCGAAATCAGAATGTGAAAATTCACTTACAATTTTTTTTAATTTAGCCTCTTTACTATCCGAAACCTTACTTATTTTAGATGATATAAAGTTTTTAATATCACTATCTATAACTCTTCCCTGTCTTTCACTCCCAGAAATTTGATTAATATCAACACCAAGTTCTCTTGCAAATTTGCGTGTCTTAGGACTAGCTGAAGAAAATTTTTTTTCACTTTTTTCATTCAAATTTTGATTTGGTGTATCCTCTAACGTTATTTCTTCTTGAGCTTTTACTTTTATTTTTTCTTTTTCAATTTTTGGTTGCTCATTAACATCTTCCTTATCTATCTCACTTTTTTCTAAAATTAATATGACATCTCCCTCAGAGACCTTATCTCCAACATTAATATTTACTGACTTAATTTTTCCTTCAAAAGTAGAGGGAATTTCAACACTTGATTTATCACTTTCTATCGTGATAAGTGGATCATTTTTCAATATAGATTGACCTCTTGAAACTAATACTTCAATAACTTCAACATCCTTAAACTCGCCAATATTTGGAACTTTGATCTCTTTATCTAACATCTTATAATTTTGTTGGCATTGGTTTGTTAATATCAATGTTATATTTTTTGATAGCTTGTTTAGCGTATTTTGAAGTTATTAATTGCTCTTTAGCTAGCACACTTAATCCATAAGCAACTATATGTTCTTTATCAACTTCAAAAAAATTTCTAAGTTTCTTTCTTGTATCACTTCTTCCAAATCCATCGGTTCCTAAAGAATAAAAACTTTTTTTTGTATATGGTCTAATTTGATCTGAATTTATTCTCATATAATCTGAAGCTGCCATTATTGGACCTTCTGTTTTTCCCAAACATTTTTCTAAAAAAGGAATTTTTTGTTCTTTATCTGGGTTTAAAAGATTATATCTCTCAACTTCCATACCATCTTTTCTTAATTCATTAAAACTAGTAACACTCCATATTTCACTGTCTATTTTGTATTCATTTTGAAGAATTTCGGCACCAGCTAACATTTCTCTTAAGATAGTTCCAGATCCCAACAATTGAATTTTAGTTTTTCTATATTTATTAAATTCTTTTATCTTATACATTCCTTTAAGAATTCCTTCTTCACAGTCTTTATCTTTTGGCATAGCAGGGTGTGGGTAATTTTCATTCATAGTAGTTATATAATAAAAAATATTTTCATTTTTCTCATGCATTCTTCTTAAGCCTTCTCTAAAAATAACAGCTAATTCATAGTGAAAAGTAGGGTCATAACTTACACAGTTGGGTACTGTTGAGGCTATTAAATGACTATGTCCATCTTGATGTTGCAAACCTTCCCCAGCTAAAGTTGTCCTTCCGGCTGTTGCACCAATTAAGAAACCTCTTGTTTGACTATCTCCAGCAGCCCATGCAAGATCTCCTACTCTTTGAAAGCCAAACATAGAATAAAAAATATAAATTGGTATCATTTCAATATCATGATTTGTATAGGCTGTTCCTGCAGCTATCCATGATGACATTGCACCTGCTTCATTGATTCCTTCTTCAAGCACTTGTCCACTTTTTTCTTCTTTATACGAACTTAATTGAGCCGCATCCTCAGGTTCATATTTTTGTCCTTCATGAGCATAGATTCCTATTTTTTGAAAAAAACCTTCCATTCCAAAAGTTCTTGCTTCATCTGGAATAATAGGAACTAATCTTGGTGAAACATTTTTATCTCTAAGTAAATTTGTTAACATTCTAACTAATGCCATAGTTGTAGACATCTCTTTTTCACCAGTTGATATTTTCATAAAATTAAAAATATCTTTTGGTGGTGTTTTAATCGGCTTAGAATAAGATGTTCTTTCAGGAAGAAAACCACCAAGTCTCATTCTTCTTTCTTTAATGTATTTAATTTCAACAGACTCATTATCAGGCTTAAAGTATTCAACGTTTTTTACTTGTTCATCTGTTAAAGGAACATCAAAGCGATCTCGGTAGTATAATAAATCATCTACATCAAGTTTTTTTGTTTGATGTGAGGTATTAACACTTTCACCAGTTTTGCCCATTCCATAACCCTTTATAGTTTTAGCTATTATAACAGTTGGACTACCTTCATTTTTCATAGCCTGATCATATGCTGCAAAAACTTTATGAGGATCATGACCTCCTCTGTTTAACCTCCAAATATCTTTATCTGATAGGCTAGAAACTAATTCTTTCGTTTCTTTATATTTTCCAAAAAAATTTTCTCTTACATACAAACCATCTCTAGCTTTCATGGCCTGATACTCTCCATCTACTGTTTCATTCATCACTTTAACTAAATGGCCTGTTTTATCATTTGCTATTAATGAATCCCAATATGAACCCCAAATCACCTTAATAACATTCCAACCAGCTCCTCTAAAAATTCCTTCTAACTCTTGAATAATTTTTCCATTACCTCTTACTGGCCCATCTAATCTTTGGAGATTACAATTAACTACAAAAATTAAATTATCTAATTTTTCTCTAGCCGCTAGACCTATTGCACCTAAGGACTCAGGTTCATCCATTTCTCCATCTCCAAGAAAAGCCCAAACTTTTCTACCTTCATCCTTAATCAATCCTCTGTTGATTAAATATTTCATGTACCTAGCTTGATAAATCGCAAGCATAGGTCCTAACCCCATTGATACAGTAGGGAATTGCCAAAAATTAGGCATCAACCAAGGATGTGGGTATGAGGAAAGTCCACCTGGTTTTACCTCTTGTCTAAAACTATCTAATTGCTTTTCATTCATTCTTCCTTCTAAAAAAGCTCTAGCATACATACCTGGTGCACTATGACCTTGAAAATAAATTAAATCCCCTCCAAATTTATTATTTTTAGCACGCCAAAAGTGATTCATTCCAACATCATAGAGTGTTGCTGCAGATGCAAAAGTTCCTATATGTCCACCTAATTCAGGAAATTTTTTATTTGTCCGTACTACCATTGCGGCAGCATTCCATCTTATTAAAGATCTAATTCTCCTTTCTATATTCTGATCACCTTTAGATTTAGTTTCTGATTCTGGAGATATAGTATTTATATATGGAGTATTTCTTGATAATACTAAATCTGATCCTTCTTTATATGAATAATCTATTAATTCTTTTATCAAAAATTGCGCTCTATGTTTTCCATCTTTTTTAAGAACCGCTGACATAGATTCTATCCAATCTTTAGTTTCTAAAGGATCAATGTCATTTTCTTTTTTAAACTGAGTTATTGTTTCTTTTTTTTTAGGCTTTTGTTGAATAAAATTTTCTTTTTTATTTTTTAAATTTGTTTCTGCTTCTTTAATTATACTTTCAGTATCTTTAGGAATTATTTTTTCTGAAGAAATTTCTATAGAAGGTGAAATATTTAACAATAAATCACCTTTTGAAACTTTATCACCTACTTTTACATTAACTTGTTCAATTGTTCCTTCAATAATTGAGGGAATTTCAATACTTGACTTATCACTCTCTATTGTAAGAACTGGATCATTTAATTTAATTTTATCACCAACTTTTACTAACAGTTCAATTATTTCAACTTTTTCAAAATTTCCAATATCCGGAACAAATAATTTTTGACTCATTTTTTAAACAGATTTATATACATTAAATAATAGTATTTGATATATTTTTAACACATTTAAAGCTATTTTTAGACAATCTTATGTGTGAATTATACATAATGTTTGTAATATTATTAAAGAAAATAATTTATCTAAAAAATATACATGATTTAGATGGAAGATTTTGGATACAAAAAGCTTTATTAAATAAAAATTTTAAGAATTCTTCTTTTTAATTTTTTTAAATAAAATTTTTGATATATTTTACTAAAATTTATTAGGACCTGTGGCTTAACTGGATAGAGCGCTCCGCTACGGACGGAGAGATTCTAGATTCGACTTCTAGCAGGTCCACCAAAAAATAAAAATAAGCACTATTAATTTAAATTATATTTACCCTCGGTAATGGAAAAATAAATTTTGTTCCTCTTTTTTTTACCATTTTTTCTCTAGATAAAATTTCTTTTTTAAAATGCCATGGTAAAACTAGATAATAATCTGGTTTTAATTTTCTAGAATTATTTTCAGAAATTATCCTTATTTTTGTACCAGGCGTAAATAAATTATATTTTAAAGGATTCCTATCGGCTATATAAGTAACATCTTTATTGTTTATATTATAAAATTGTAAAAGAACATTCCCTTTAGTCGAAGCTCCATAACCATGAATAATTTGTTTTTCATCTTTTATTTTTTTTATAATTTTCTGAAGTTTGACTCTTTGATTCAAAATATCTTTAAAAAAATTTTCAAATATTTTTTTAGAATGTAGACCTACTTTTTTTTCACTCTGTAAAACTTTTTTTATACTATTTTTAATTTTATAATCTGCATTTTTGTGACAAATATAATATCTAGAACTTCCACCATTAATATCATTATATTCATGATGAAAAACCTTTAAACCATTATTTCTAATCATATCTATTATAACTTTTGATGAAAAAAACCCTAAATGTTCATGGCAGATTGTATCAAATATTTTATTTTTTATAATCATGTATAAATCTGCATGCTCTAAAATAAAAATTCCTTTTTTTTCTAACAGTTTTTTTACATGTTTTAAAAATTTATTTGGATCACGCAAATCATAAAAAACTGATAAGGCTGAAATAATTTTAAATTTCTTTTTTAGCTTTAGTTTTTTAATTTCAGATATATGAAAAAAATTTGAAGAATAATAATTAATTTTTTTATAATATTTTTTATATTTATCAACTAGTGGATCAATTCCAACTGTTACAACATTCCTATTATAAAAATTAAGTAAAGTTGCATCATTACTAGCAATATCTAAAACATGATCTTTCGCCTTCAGGTTAACCATAGCAGTGCCAGTTTTTACAGTTTTTTTTACGTGATCCGTCATTGTTTGATTTATTCCAGTTCTGTAACCATAATCTTTTCCATATAAATATTTTATGTTAAAATTTCTATCTAACTGAACTAATTTACACTTTTTGCACATTAATAGGTTTAATTGCGCTTTTGGAACATTGTGTAAAAAACTTTTTGGAAATTTGCCTGTAAAACTCATTTTTCCTAGACTAAATAAATTCATAAGATGACTATGCTTACAGTTTCTACAATTTTTAATTTTCATGATATTTGTTAAATTTTAATAGTACTACTAATAAAAAAAACTAAAATATACAAATAAAATTATAATAAATTAAATAAGTAATAATAATTACTACAAACTGTGTTCTAATGATATTTATATTATATATATTAAAAAAAATAGAATGTTAAACTGGTTAATAAAGTCATCTTTGCAAAAATCTGTAATTTATTTTTTCATTATTATTTTTATAGTTTTATTAATTTTAACTTTTATATTATAAAACTTTATGTCTGATAAATTTGAACAAATAAGTCTTAATCCAGGTTTTATGAAACACAATGGTGGTGTTTTGTTTAGAACTGTATCTGAAAATGAATATGAATTTAAATCTATAATTAATGAAAATCATTTAAATGCTGCTAAAATAACTCATGGTGGTTATCTATCAGCTTTAATTGATGCTGGGGCAGGGACTGCAGCTCATAGAGCTGCAGATAATACACCATGTGTAACTATTTCTTTAGATTTAAAGTTTATTGGTGCATCCAAAGTAGGCGATGAGATAATAGGTTTTACGAAAATTCTAAAAAAAACAAATACATTAATATTTTTATTCTGTGAGCTAAAATGTAATGAGAAAATTATTACATCAGCATCTGGAATATGGAAAATTTTAAAAATAAAACCATCTAATTTAGGACCCGGTGGTTAATTATTCTTTACGTCTGAAGTTTAAATAACCAAAAATTATTAATAGAAAAATTGCTATTGGATATATTATAGATTTATTTGGTCTATTGAAATTTTCTATTTTAAATTCACTTATGTAATCTCCCATTTCAAATCCACTTTTTTTTGCTTCTCCATTCCATTTTAAATTATCTACAACAATTTGATTATTTTTTTTTACTAAATCAATTCCATACTCTTCTATTGTAAACTCTGTTTCGAATGTATTTTTATTAATCACAAAAAGTTTATATCTTTCACCATAAGAGCTAGGTCTTGTAACTTTAAAACGTACTTCTTTTTTAGGGTCTAATTTAATTAAATTTATTTTATTAATATCTTGATAATCATATTTTGGATAAAATTTATTTAAAACAAATTCAGGTGATAATAAAGAAATTGAAATTATTAAAAATACAATAATCTCATACCATCTTAATTTGTTAACAAACCATCCTTGTGTAGCAGAAGTAAAAACTAAAATTCCTACTAGTGAAGTTACAATTACTAGTAAGCCATGCCAAATATTTTCTATACCAATTAAAAGAAGTTCATGATTAAATAAAAATACTATTGGAAGAATTCCTGTCCTTAAACTATACCAAAATGCCTGCAAACCAGTCTTTAAAGGGTCTCCACCAGATATTGCTGCTGCTGCATAGGAAGCTAGTCCCACAGGTGGAGTTACATCGGCCATTAATCCAAAATAAAATACAAACAAATGAACAGCTATAAGTGGAAAAATAAATCCAGAAGCATTTCCAACATCAACCAAAACTGTTGCCATTAAAGAGGCAACTACAACATAATTCGCAGTTGTAGGCAAACCCATACCCAACAACAAACACAAAATAATAGTTAGAAATAGTAAGATTGTAACATTATCTTTCGCAATAGACTCTATAACTATAATTAAATTTGTACTTAAGCCAGTTGATCCAACCGCTCCAACAATGATGCCAGCAGTTGCAATTGCTATTCCTACACCAACCATATTCAACGCACCCTTTTCAAAACCGACTATTGTTTGATTAAACCACTCTTTAAGAGCATCCTTTGAATTAGAGTCTTTAATTAATAAATGAATTAAATTTACAAAAATTAATGAAACGGTTGCATAAAAAATAGAATAAG
>MDSV01219300.1_pt1 | contig 12616 bp, 8 predicted proteins | sample 810851 | NCBI WGS metagenome assembly MDSV01 (sample SAMN05326640, study PRJNA326480) | marine metagenome | isolation source: seawater | place: Atlantic Ocean: North East | collected 2012
ACAAGCTGTAATGGAATGGGTTAGATTATCTCACGAATCTGTAACAGGTAGAGATGGTTATTCTGATTTCTATAAAAAAGATATTAGATTTAACGCTTTAGGTCCTGTAGGTGATGTTGTTGAAGAATGGATTTGTAAAGGAGCTTATTGTAAACAAGCTAACTTTGGGGATTTTGATTGGGCATCTGATTCACCTGCTGAAATTACAATCACTATTAGAATGGATTATGCTATCTTAAATTACTAATAGTAATAAAATATATAAAAAGAAAGCGCCTAATTTGGCGCTTTTTTATTTTTTTTATATATGTATATCTGAACTAGTTTTAATAAATAAATAACGTTATGGAACAAACAAAAAACAAATTTCAGTATCCTACTGAAGAGGTTACATTACCCTCAAAAGGTTTATTGTACCCTAAAGATTCTCCATTAGCTAATGGAAAAATCGAAATGAAATATATGACCGCTAAAGAAGAGGATATATTAACAAACCAAAATTATATAGAAAATGGCACAGTAATTGATAAATTATTAAAATCTCTTATTGTTACTGAATTTGATTATAATGAATTACTAATAGGAGATAAAAATGCTATATTAGTTGCTGCACGTATTTTAGGATATGGTAGTGAATATTCTTTTAAATATAAAGGAGAAGAAATAACAATAGATCTTACAGACATAGATGATAAATTTCTAGATGAGTCTTTAATACCTGATGGAGTAAATAAATTTAATTTTACTTTACCAACATCTAAAAGAAAAATCACATTTAAACTTTTAACTCATGGTGATGAAATTTCTATTGCTGGTGAAATTAAAGGATTAAAAAAACTTAACAAAAAATCATCAGCAGAATTATCTACTAGAATGAAGTATATAATTACTTCAGTGGAGGGAGATTATGAATCACAAACAATTAGAGAATTTGTTGATAAAGGATTATTAGCTAGAGATGCTAGAGCTTTAAGAAATCATATCTTAGAAATTCAACCAGACACTGATTTATCTTATGAGTACGAAGAAAACAATGGGGACTTCGTAACTATTCCAATTCCCATTGGTATTAACTTTTTTTGGCCTGACGTCGAAATATAGGCAAGTCCTTTTTACCCAAATACATGATCTGGTGTACCATGGCGGCGGTGGATTTATACACTCAGAGATATACAACATGCCTATTTGGATGAGATTATTCCATATTCAGAAAATAAATGAGCACGTTAAAGCTCAAAATGAAAAAATGGAAAAAATGCACGGAAAATCACAGATGGGGGATGGTCAAATATCAAGACCTAACGTAAATCCTTCTTCAACATATAATTTTTAAAGTAAAGGTATCACAGATACCTTTTCTTTTTTTATATTTATAACCAACAATTAATATTATGGCTGATAAAGATCCAAATTTTAACGAAGATAGTTATAGAAATGTTAGCGCTGAGATTTCTCAGATGTTAGCTAATATAAATCAAATTAATAAAAAAGCTAGAGAACTTGGAAGAGAATTTAATGAATCAGGACAAGATATTTTAGGAGTTAATGATAATTTCAATAAAACTAAAACAATATTAGAAAATATATCTAAAGTATCAGCAGAAACTTTAGGAACTCAAAAAGGAAGAAAAGATCTTGAAAAAAACCTATCTGAATTAAGTAAAAGCCAATATCAATCTGAAACTAATATATTCATTTTAAAAGAAAAAATAAAACAAGCTGTAAAATCGGGGAATGATCAACAATTAAAAGACCTAGCAGCAATATTAAATTTAGAACAAGCTCGATTAGGAATAATAAAGGAAACAGTTATAGCTACAGGTAAAATATCAGATAAAACCAAAGAAATCAATAAAGCAACACAATTTTTTACATCAGGAGAAAATTTCTTAAAAAAGATACCAGGGTTAGGGGAGTTTGCAGGAGCTTTTGGAGCGGCTGCTGAAACAATGGCCTCAGAAATGGCTAATGGAGCAACTTCAGCAAATGCTATGGCTGCAGCTTTAGTAAAAATGAATGTTGTAATAGCTAAAATTATAGCTTTAGGTTTAGTTAAAGCTTTATTTAAAGCAGATCAGATGATGACTGATATAGCTAAAAATACTAACAACACGTTAATGTCAGCTTACTCATATAAACAAGAAATGGCAGGAACGGCAGCATTAGCTAATGATTTAAGAATAACTAGTGAAACTATTGCAAAAGCAAGTGCAGCTCTAAATGATGAATTAGGAATATCATTACAATATGATATGGATAGATTAACTCCTCTAGCTAAAATACTTGACGCTAATGTATTAAATACCAAACAAGCAGCAGCTTATAACACTTTAGCTAATAGTAATAATATGACTGTAAAAGAAACCTTAAAGGCTTCTGAAGATGCAGTTAATGCTGTAAATACAGAAATGGGTACTAGAGTATCTTTAAAATCAGTATTAGAAGCAACAGCTAATACTACAGGTCAGATTAGAATGCAAATGGGAGGAAGTTCAGAAGCAATATCTGATGCAGTAACTAAAGCTAAATCTTTAGGTTTTGAATTAGAACAAGTAGCAGCTGCGGGACAACAATTACTTAATTTTGAACAATCAATTGAATCAGAATTAGAAGCAGAACTATTAACAGGAAAACAACTTAACCTAGAAAAAGCCAGACTAGCGGCATTAACAGGTGATTATCAAACATTAACAGAAGAAATAAATAAAAATGTAGGAGATTTTACTGATTTTAGTAAAATGAATGTTTTACAACAACAAGCATTAGCTAAATCTGTTGGGATGACAGCAGATGAACTATCAAATGTCCTTTTTAAACAAGGAGATATGAAAGCTATGATGGATGAAGCTATAGCAAATGGTGATGAACAAACAATACAACAATTAGAACAACTCAGCAATCAAGAAAAATTCGCAAAAGCAGTAGAACAGGTTAAAATGGCATTCGTAGATTTAATGGGAGTAATTAGCCCAATTACTGCTGTAATAGGTTTTGTAGCTGATGTATTTGGTAGTTTACCAGGAAAAATTGGTATGGTACTCTTAGCCTTAGTTAAGTTAGGACCTATTTTAAAATTATTAAGAGTAAGAGCTATAGGAACAGCAATAGCTAAAATGTTTAGTGGGTTACCACCCCCTATGGGTTTAATTTTAGGGGGACTTGGAGTTGCCGCATTAATGTCAGCAATTTCTAAAAATGCAACTAAAGGAGATGATGTTTCTTCACAAGGAGGATATGGAAAAAGACAATTACATGAAGAAGGAAGCATAACTCTTCTTAATAATAAAGATGATGTAGTAGCAGGAACTAACTTATTTAGTAAGGGGGATGATGTTGTAAGTAAGGGAGATTCTTCAAACGCACCTAATATGAATATTAATATTCAAAATAAAAGTGATGTATTTTCTAATGGAAATAGAAATGGAGAAGGAGTACATATGACTACGACATTAATGCAAACTGTTTTTAGATAATTTATATTTATAACAAAACATAATTATGGGATTAAAAGAATTAAAATCGTTATATGACTTAGTACCAGGAACAGATCCTGTAGGAAAAATGGATTCTCAACTGGGACCTAAATTTCAAAAAGAAATAATAGAAGCTTCACAAATTCATGAAGAATCTATATTTAAAGTACCTGGACCGCCATCAAATTCACCTTATCAAGATTTAAGTGGAGAACCTAACCCTAATTATAATAGGGATGCTTTAAATACTAACCCTATAAGTGATTCTCCTTTTAAAGGACCCTTTGTATTAGAAAACGGAGGACCAGATCATATGGTAACTTTATTAAACCAATCAGTAACAAGTGATAATACAAATATAACACATAAACCCTCTCCTAACCAATCTCAATATCAAGATATAGATGGTTATCCAGGTCCCCCATTTGATAAGGGGGCTCCAAGTCAAATACATGGTGATCCTAATCAAAAATCACCAAAAGAATTAGTAGAATCTTATTATAGTTCTATTCATAATCAATCATATGGTCCTGTTCCAACTAACCCTAAACATTATCAAGATTTAAATGGTGAAAATGGAACTCAATTCGATGTAGGAGAAGGAAACCCAAGCCAAGTACATGCAGATCCTTCACAAGGAGCAACACCAACACAATTAGTTAAGGCATATAATAGTCCACAAGGATGGACTCAAGGTATAGCACCAGGAGCATTCCCTCCTAGTGTACCTATTGGTCCCGTACCTATAAAAACTACTCATTATGCTGATTTAAATGGACAAAATGGAGTTCAATTTGATGTAGGAGAAGGTAATGATAGTAAGGTACATGGACACCCCCAAGATTTATCTAAATCTCCAACACAATTAGCTAAAGCATACAATAGTCCACAAGGGTGGACTCAAGGTATAGCACCAGGGGCATTTCCCCCTAATATACCTATTGGTCCTGTACCTATAAAAGAAAATAACTTCGCAGATTTAAATGGGCTAGATGGACCTGCCTTTAGTAGAGGAGAAAAGTCACCAATTCATGATAAAATTTCTATAACAGGTAAACCCTCTAAAGGAGGAAAATATAGAAGTATAGTAAATCCAGATTCTTCTTACGCTGCAGGTCAACCAGGAGCTACATGGCCTTATGTAAATAAATCAGATTTAGATATAAATAATAATACAACAATAAATGAATCTACTTTTGATAAAGGTAGAGAATCTTCATTATTAATGGATTTAATGACAAAAGAATATAGTGGAAATTGGCCTAATCATAATAAACATGCTTCTCCTTTTGGAGGAATAAAACAAGCAGGATATTCACAAGGTCAACCTGGATCTACATGGCCTAAATTAAATCCTTCACCTGTACAACAACCGGGAATTGGTTTATTTGCTGATAGACCAAATGCAAATGCGAGCAATAGCCCTTCAGGATATCAACACCCAGAATTTGGGTTTACTTATTAAATATGGGATTAAAAAAATTAACTATAGATTTATCTGAGGGAAGAACAGACGGATTAATGTCTTATCCTAATCATAATACTCCTTCAAATGTAGGAGGATTTAATTATGATAATTCTCGATCTAGAGTGTTTGATAGTAAAACCTTTAGACAAAGAGATATGAAATATGACCAACCTAATCATGTTCATGATCTACACCCAAAGCCTTTAATAACTAGAAAATTACCAGGAATAGAAAAAATACCTGGTAAAATATTTGATATCCCCCCACTAGGAAGTAAAACAATAGATGTAGATGGAAATAGCGTACAAGTACCAGCAGTAGACTCCCCTCCATTTACAACTAAATTTATTGATAACATTACAGATGGTTTTATTAGAGGAGGACTTATTAAAGCTGTAAATAGATCTATAGTAGATGTAGGAAGAATAGCTAAGTTTATGGTAACTCCTAGAGGATTATCATGGGTTATAAAACAAAGAGGCTTACAAAAAACAAACCCAAAAATAACAGAACCTACTAAAAATTTAGGAGATGCTAATCAAAGAACCTATAATTTTGGTGTAAATACTTTAGCTCAAGTAGCTGTACAAGCTTTTGGAGGACATGTAAAAAGGGAAGGACTTAATCCTTTATCTACTAGTCCGGGATATGTGGATTGGACAGAAAAAATAATATCAAATTCAAATGTAGATATTTCAGAAGCTACTAAAAGTGATAATAGATTAGTTTATTTATTTGGTAAAGAAATTTTACCTAATATTCAAACATTTAAAAGAGCAGGTGATATATCAGAAGAAGAAACTACAAAAAAGAAAACAAAAATAGGAAAATTCATCCAAAAAACAGGCCAAAGATTAATGGGAAAAGGAAAATATGATGATCAGTTATATTCATATTCAGGAGGTCCTGGTTCTACTTATGGTATAGGAAAAACAAGAATAAGAAAATTTTCTGTAGCTAATGGTACTACTTTTGGAGCAACTACTTATGATGCTAGACCTTGGGGTTCTAATTATGGTTTTATACCTTATGATACTTTTAATGTAGAATCAGATACAAATTTACCTAATTATAATTTTAATAAAAATTTTAAAATAGGAGCTCATTATTTTTTAATACCTTTTGATGGTCCTAAAGCTAATCCTGCTTTAAAATTTAATAGTTTATATGGAGATTTACCAGGATATAATAAAGACAACCCAGAAAATAGTGATGCATCAGTATTAAACGCCCCAACAGAACCTAACTCAGGAAACGCGTTTGATCAACAAGCTTATTTTGATAATACTCCAGGATATACTTTACCTTCAACAACAGACATTTATGATTTTAGAAAAATTAAAAGATTACAAGGAATAGATATTCAATATACAAATTACGATACAAAAGTATATAAAGGAACTAGAACATTTCATAGAGAAAAAAGACTTAATAGTGGAGATCCAGGTAAAGACATATCAAGAAATATGTTGGGAACAAATAAAATGGGTTACTTAACTGATGGTTATGATGTTTATGATGAAGATACTATTGATTTAATTAATGCTTTAGATATTTTTAAAGCAGAAGGAAATTTTCTTCAACAAGAAGTAAGAGATCTTATAAGATTTCAGATAGAAGCAGTAAATAGTGATGATCCAGGAGAACAATATTGTATGGTTTTTAGAGCTTTATTAGATAGTTTTGGAGATAATTATAATGCTAATTGGAATAATTTTAAATATAATGGTAGAGGAGAAGAAATGTATACTTATGATTCTTTTAAACGTACTATTGATTTTGGTTTTAAAGTAGCAGCTCAATCTCGTCATGAAATGATGCCTTTATATAGAAAATTAAACTTTTTAGTAAGTAATTTAGCTCCTGATTATAGTGGGGGTAATAGAATGAGGGGTCCTTTTATGAAATTAACTATTGGTTCTATGATAGATAGAGTTCCTGGTTTTTTTACTAATATTAAATTAACATGGCAAAAAGATTATCCTTGGGATATAGCTATTAGTCATTTAGAGGGGGGAATGGATAAAGATGGTATGATTGTAATGCCCCACTTATTAGATGTATCTTGTAACTTTACACCAGTTCATAATTTCTTACCACAAAAATCTGTTACAAAATCTCCATTTATTATGATGCACCATAATAATAGAGTAATATCTAACCCACTACAAAGATGGTATCAACATGATGTTGCAGATACTAGATATGAAAAAGACCAAGTATATTCAAAAGGAAAAAACAAAGGAAAAGTGATAAAAGGAAAAGAAAAAGGATCATTTAATGAATCAGCTGCTATTAGAGCTGCATCCATGAAAGAAACAAATTCAACTTTAAATAATTTGTATAAATCTAATAATAAAGATTTAGGTGGTGCTTATCCAGCAGATCCAGGAATTAGAAAAATTACAGATTTATCAGTTTCTAAAGAGGGAACTCCAGCAGCAACAAATATAAAAGATCAAATTGAACAAAATTACAGATCTAAATATGAACTCTCCACATTAAAATTAGATAAAATTCCTATCAAAACAATCCCAATAGATTTAGGTGATGACCTAATGAAACCTTTACCTTTAGCTGTAATACCAAAAGCAAAGAAAAAATGGTGGAAATTTTAAAATAATATAATATGCCTTTAAATTTACCATACTTACCTTTTAAATATGTAGATGATAAAAAACTCTATAAAAATATAAAGTACCCAAAAATCCCTTTCCAAGAACAGGATATATATGTAACAACAACTTTTGGGGATAGACTTGACTTATTAGCAGATAGGTTTTATAGAGATACTAAATTATGGTGGGTTATAAATTTTGCTAACCCAACAAAGGTAAATAGGGATAGTTTATTTTTAAAACCAGGTACTCAAATAAGAATACCTACAGACATCCCTTCAATACTACAAAAATTTGAAGAATTAAATTCATAAAGTTATGTCAATTTTTAAAGAAAGTTTCAAAAAATACGTCGCACAACAATTAGAACTTAGACAAAATATAATCCAAACAGGAAATAATGGAGGAGGAAGGATGAACACTGATACCTTCACATATACTTCTGCAGCAGGAGGAAAAACAATAACTCCGGATAGAGGAGCTTATTTTACTAATACTATAAATAGACAATGTGTTATTAGAATGTGTTCAGGAGCAGATATAACAGATGAGGGAGCAAGAACAGTATTAGAAGATACAGAAAAACATAAAATAGGTTCACAAATAGCTAAAGATTATGTTTTAGAAGGGGGAATCAGACATGCTGAAAACACCTCCGCCGCCTTCACGGATCCTATTTCGGTAACTAGTGGTGAACTTAAATCTGGGTGGCCAAAAACTCAAAATGCTAAAAACACAGCATATGGAGATGTTACAACTAGAAGTAATTCAGGAGAAGGATATGGGATAGTACCTATGCCCGGTATTACAGATGCTACTATAAAAACAAAATCAGCTTATGGTTCTATTAGAGAAGCTAAAATAAATTTTGTAGTTCACAACCAACGCCAATTAGAAATAGTAGAATTACTTTATATGAGACCTGGGATTAATATATTGTTAGAATGGGGGTGGACAGCTTATATAGATAATGATGGTATAAGACAAACTAATTTTTTTCCTCATATACAAGAATTTTGGAAAAAAGAAGGAAATTTAAATTTAATTCAAAAAGAAGTAATAAATAGAAAACAAAAAGCATCAGGAAATTATGATGGTTTATTAGGAATGATTAAAAACTTTTCATATAAAGCAAGACCTGATGGGGGGTATGACTGTTCTACTGAAATAACTGCTTTAGGAGAAATTATAGAAGCATTAAAAGGAAGAAAATTAGAAATAAATGAATATTCAGATGATCCTGATAAAGCAGGTACAATTACCAAATCAGGCAATTATTATGATTTACTAGATATTACTCAAAGAACAAAAAAACTTAATAAAAAGAAAGGTACAGATTTAAAACAATGGAATGAAGAGTATTATAACCACATATTATATGATACAGATGAAGTAGACGAATTTATTTATAGAATGCTTTTAATAAGAACTTTTTTAGATGGACAAAGACATGTTACAAGTTATAATGTAAGAATACACAATGGGGAGTTTAACCAAAAAACACTTAATGAATATGCTACAGGTAAGAAAAAAGCAGGAAAATCCTATTCTAGAGCAGAAGACACAAAACAAAAAAAATATCAAGCTATAGTAGGAATAATGTTATTAAAAATGTTTGACCTACATGAAGATACATCACAAATGGATTCTACTCAAAAAACAGAATTATATAACCGACAAGAAAGTTATATGAAAAGAATCCTTCCAGGATGGAACAAAGGTGGTGCTAAAAACCTTACAAACCACACAACAGTAAATAATTATAAAGATGGATATGTAAATCAAGTATCTTTGCCTGTTAATTATATTACATGGGAGGGTATAGTTCATATAATAAATAAATTTGTAATTGAAAGAAAACAAAGTGAAAATAAATATGAACCTTTAGTAAAATTAACAACTCACCATATATACCAAGAAGAAAAAAATCCATTATTTCTCACAAAACCCGTAAATGGTAAAGAAGTTGCACATGGGGCTATTGTGTTACCCTATACTTATTGTATTCCTAATTTTTATATGAATGGAAGAGTCCAAAAAAATTATACTCTAACACAAAGATGGTCGAATAAGTCAGGAAAAAAAACAACAGCATATTTTAGTGCTGAAGATTTAATGTGGAGATCTATGGATCCCTCAGTTTGTCTTTTACCTCATAATATCAGAATGAATGAAAATCGTTTTAATCCCTTAGAAGATCATAAATATTTACCTCCTTCACCTTTTATTAAAATGTGTTACCCTGAAATACCTGATCAATATTTAAATGAAGGTATGTTTAATAGAAATCAATCAAGAAAAGCTATAGACGCCCCCGATAGGACCCTTTTTAGCATAGGAAGAATAATGTTTCAAATAGATAGAGTAATAGATGAATATGTAAAAGTAGGATTTGATGATGTTTTAGAAGAAGAAAGAAAATGGAGTATATGGTGGGGACTTGAACAAAAAGAAAAAAGATCATTACAATCTAAAAAAGATTTTAATTTATATAAATTTTTAGATAAAATATGGGGTAATGTAAATGATGCTTGTGGGGGTGATCATGAATTTATGTTACATGTAGATCACGAAAGACCTGATTTAATAAGAGTAATAGATACTAATGTATCTAAAATATCCGAAAATTTATTTTCTTCTCCTTCTAATATATTTTCATTAAATATTCAAGGAAACCATTCAGTAGTTAGAGATTTTACTTATAACTCTCTTATCCCTAGTTCTTTATCAGCTACTATAGGGGTAGCAATGCAAAATCCAGATAGTATAGATGATTTAGATGGAGCTACCTTCGCAGCTATGTCCAAAAATATTAAAAGTAGATTTCATCCTAATAATTCAAAAGAAGCTACATCTCCTAGTCCAAAACTAATAACAAAGAAAGCAAAATATTATGATAGACAAAAAGAACTAGTAGAGAATACACATGAAAAATTAGTAGATATAATTGGAGAACATTTTTGTGGGGGTAAAAGTGGGAATGGAGCATATGGAAGAGAATTCACAGATACAGGGATTAAGTTTACTAAAATGGAATTTATATCTAAAGCTAAAAATTATAAAAAAAGATTAAAAAGATTATTAAATGATTTAGGTTCTCTTCATTCTGAAGATGGCACCTACACTGAAGGGGCATTAAAAGGAGAAAAATACTATAAAGGTTTTAAAAATATAAATTATGATTCAAACGTATCAGCAGCCTCTGTTATACCCTTAAAATTTAACGCTAAAATGGATGGAATAGGAGGTATAGTAATAGGAAATATATTTCAAATAGATCCTACCAGATTACCTAGAGGATATAAAAACACAGGAGTAGGATTTGTAGTTATGGGGGAGCAACAAACAATAACATCAGGACAAGATTGGACAACTGTTATAAATGGTCAATTAACTTTACTTCCTTTTTCTGCGGATCAATATACTAAAATTCAAGATGTAAAAACAACAAAAACAACAGAAACTAAAAAAACTACAAAAGACCCAGTAGTAACTCCATCAAGTTGTAATAGACATGAATATTACAATATAGAAAATGATCAATGTCAAAAAATTACTTTAGAAAGAGGCTATTCTAAATGGAGTAAACAAGTATTAGAATTAATGATATTTTTTGTTGAACATTGTGGATGTACTCCTGAAGGAGCAGCAGGATTAGTAGGAAATATGAAGTATGAAAGTGCCCATAAATTTACCACAGATATAGTAGAATATGGTAGACAAGATAAAATAGCTTTTAGAAATTGTGATAACACAGCAGACATATCTGAAAGATACCAAAATTGTCATGGAGGGGTAGGTCTAGTACAATGGACAGGAAGTAGAAGAACAAAATTAGAAGAAGCTTTAGGTGTACCTCCTTATTATGGTAAAGGAGAAAAAGAAAATAAAGTAGCATATAAAACAGCATTAAATAATGCATTATATAAAATAAATTATGGTCCTAAAAAAGGAACAACATATGATCATGGTTATAACTTCTATCTAGGAAAAACAGGCATATTATCTCAAGCAGCCTATGCGTGGGATGAAATAAATAAAAGTTATAAACCATCATTAAACGCTATTACTACTTCAACAGATGCTGCTCAAGCAGCTATAGATTTTGTAATTGATTATGAAAGACCAGGTAGTTATTTAAAAAGTTTTGAACATCCAAACCAAAAACAAGCAGAATCAAGAAGAAAAACATATAGAAATAAATCTAAAAACAAAAATAAAACAATAGATGATCAATATTTTAAAGATGATTGGTTAAAAACAAAACAACAAAGAGGCTCAGCTGCTAATTTAGCTTTAGCTATGTATAATTTACATGTAGCTCCAATAACTACGCTACCTCCTTCAATATAAAAAACTAAAATATGGCTATTTATACTCCAGGACATAAAAAATTTACTCCTTCAAAACCAACTCAAACAAAAAATCTAGCAACAAACACTACAGCTAGACTTTATACTTTTTTAAATCAATCTATATCGGGGGAATTAAGTAAAAAAGAAAAAATACCTTCATCTGTTCCGGTTATTACTGAAAGAGATAAAAAAAATGGTTTTATTATGAGAAATGTTGTAAAAAGAACAAATAAAAATTCATATTACGAAACTACTGGGGAATTAATAAATAAATATTCTAGTAAATATGATAAAAGCTTATATATTTTTATTGATTTTAAATGGTCTATAATAAGAAATACACAAAAAATAAACCAATCAACATTAGAAGGATTAGAAAAAACCCATAAAGGAATATCTGCATTATTTCCTAAATTAGATCAATTTATGGAAGTTAAAGATCCTAATAAACAAAAACAAAAAGATAACCTAATAAACATAGATCTAACAGAAATACCCTCTTTTACTAATAAACAATGGGATCTTTTTTCAAGAGAAGAAAAAGAAAAAATAATCATAAAATATCAACAAGTTAATATAATTGATTAAGCATTTGGTTTATCAAAATATTTTCCATACATTGATAAGGTATGTTCTATCTTATCGAAACAAAAAATCAATTAGAAAAACTAACAGACAAATTAAATGCTAGTTTATCACGCT
>MDSV01048010.1_pt1 | contig 12615 bp, 13 predicted proteins | sample 810851 | NCBI WGS metagenome assembly MDSV01 (sample SAMN05326640, study PRJNA326480) | marine metagenome | isolation source: seawater | place: Atlantic Ocean: North East | collected 2012
ATATTAATCCCCGCTTATAGTTGGGAATTTTGTAAAAAAAAAGAATTTGATTATAATAAAACAAAATCAATTTGCGGAAGTTTACCAAATTATTTTATTGGTAAAGAAACTTTTCAAAGAACACAAAATCCTATTTATTCCTTTTTAGTTAAAGGATTTTATCAAAAATATCTTTGTTCTCTTAAAAACAAAGATAGTTTTGGGAATAATTCAATATTTGAGTTTTTAAAAAAAAAAAAAAGCAAAAAATTTATTTTTAGACATTGATTATAAAAAAAGCTTTACCTTTGTCCATTTAGCGGAGCAAAAAGCTAAGATAAATTATAGATTTAAAAAAACGTTTAGTGGTTATTTTTTAAAAGAAAAAAAAAAGAAAAAAATTTCTTCAATCGTTTTTTCTAGAAAATTAGAAACAGGTGTAATTGGAACTAAAATAGATGATCTATTTGACACAATATTGATAAAGAATAAGGCTTTAAATAAAAAAAAAATAATGGGTATTGATTGTCAAATTGTTGATATCAGCAAGGCATGTAATATTATGAATAAGTACTTTATTAATGGTAAAAATAAGTATATTTATCCAATTTATAAAAAAAATTAGGAAGTAGTATGTGGCATTATAAAAAAATTGAAAAATCTTTAAAACGTGATGGTTATTATGAATTTAAAAATTATCTAAGTAAAGATGAGCTCAAAAGAATTAAAAATTCATTATTGGATACTCTTAACTATATTCATCCAAGTAAAGAAAAAGATTTACAAAAGAAATATTATGAGGTTAAAAATTTTAATAAAAAACTTAAAGGTAATTGGTATGATATTTGCAAATACAATATTGACTTACTTGGCTCTTTACACAAAAAAGAAATGGTTAATTTTGTTAAAAAATACTTTTCATCTAAAGTGGTCTTTTCAGGAAGACCAGCGATACATGCTCATGATAAGGAAAATGATAGATTGTTACATGCTCATCAAGAAACCAATCAATTTGCTAGGGATACAATTGTTTTATGGATTCCTCTTTATGATACAAATAGCAGTACAGGTGGTCTTCAAATTTATGAAAAATCTCATACCAAAGGTTATTTTAAACATAGTTTAGAACATCCTGTATTGGGAAAAAAAGCTTGGACTACAAAATATACACACATAAATCAAAAATATCTTAAAAAGTTAAAAGTAAAAAATTTAAATGTTAAAGCAGGAACGGGTATAATTTTTCTTTCTTCACTTGTCCACAGTGGATATGAAAATACAGATAGTAAATCAGTAAGAATTACAATTACTGAGAGATTTAATCCTTTGAAAAAACTTCCTTATCTAAAAAATGAAAAAGCATCGATGAAAATGCCTTATGTTGGATTAAATTACAATAAATTAAGAATCAGTTAAATACTTACTTTATATTTTTTCAAAATTTCGATTCCTTTTTTAAATGAACTGAAATCAACAATATCATCCGTTTCTAAACTTATATCAAATTCTTCTTCAAGTTTTGACATTAATGTCATATGTCCAATAGAGTCCCATTCAGGTATACCATTATATTCTAATTTTTCATTTACATCTTTATCATTGATAGATAAAGACTCCTTAAAAGCTGATCTGTATTTTTCTAATTTAGTCATTATTTCATTTCTTTCATAACATTCGAAACAATTTTTTCGACTGATAAATTATAATGGTCCAGCATATAATTATAGCTACCACTTTTAGTATATTGATCATTTACTCCTAGGTTTATCTGTTTTACAAATACTTCTTCTTTACATTTAACTTCACTTATTGCACTAGCCAAACCTCCTATTACGTTATGTTCCTCAACACAAATATGTAGTTTAAATTTACTATTTTTAATTATTTCTTCTTTATCTATAGGCTTGATTGTATGCATGTTAACTATTTTTGATGATATTTTATATTCTTTTTCTAATATTTCTGAAGCTTTAATAACATTTTTTAAAATTGCTCCACAAGAAAAAAAACATATATCAGTACCATTACGAATTGTTATTGATTTTCCAGGAATAAATTCATAATCTTTTTTATAAATTTGTTCGATATTTGCACCTCCTGTAAGTCTTAAATATATAGACTGTTCTTCATGATTCAAATAATAATCAATTGCTTTACTTAATTCTAAACAGTCTGCTGGAACAATAATTTTTATATTAGGAATAGATCTTAACACCCCAATTTCCTCAATACTACAGTGAGTAAATCCTAAATTACCAAGAACTAATCCAGAAGCTAAGCCTACTAGCAAAACTCTAGACTTCATATAGCCTAAATTTACTTTTATTTGTTCACAACATCTTAGAGTTTGAAAAGGTGAAAATGTTGTGGTTATCACTTTAAAATTCTCACTCGCTAAGCCAGTAGCTACTCCAATTAAGTTCTGCTCTGAAATACCAACTTCTATAAAGTTGTTTAAATGTTGCTTTCTAAATCTATCTAAACCCGCAGAAGTTGAAACATCTGAGGTGAGTATCATTAAATCAGGATGATCTTTTATAAAATCAAGACAGCTTAACCCAAAGCTAGCTCTCATCCCTATACTAGCCATCATTTTAAGTTTTTTTTCTTCAATAATCATATTTTTTTTTCAAATTGATTAATGCTTCGTCATAAGTTTTTTTTGTTAATACAGAATGATGCCATTCATTTTTATTTTCAAATAAATCGATACCTTTACCTTTGACAGTATTAGCTATAATCAAATTTGGCCCAGGAGTGTTTAAATTTTTTATTATAGCATTAAATATTTGAGAATGATTGTGGCCATCAATTTCTTGAGAAAAACAATTAAATGATTTAAACTTCTCTATTAGATTATCAGTTTTTAAAATATTATCACAAGAACCAGTTTGTTGAAAATTATTTTTATCAATTAATATTGTTAGATTATCTAATTGATAATGTGCAGCAGTCATTAGTGCTTCCCAGTTAGATCCTTCATTACATTCACCATCCCCCACAATTACATAAATTCTGTTACTCATTTTTTTTCTTTTAAATGCAATTCCTAATCCCACAGCAATTGATATTCCCATTCCTAGAGAACCTGTTGAAAATTCTATTCCCTTACTCAAATTTTTTACAGGATGTCCTGCTAAATCAGAATTGTCTTTTTCAAAATTAAGTAAATCTTTATCTTTTAAAAAATTTATTTGATTAAGCGCCGCATAATAAGCTAAACAAGCATGACCTTTACTTAATATAAACCTATCTCTTTCCATCCAGAGTGGATCATTTTTTTTGTAATTTAAGAAATTTGAAAAGATTACTGAAATTACGTCCACACAAGAAAGAGCACCTCCTATGTGAGCACTTGCTGCTCCAGCATTATATGACATTTCAAGAATTTTTTTTCTAGAATTAAAAGAAAAATTTTTAGCCTCTTTTTCCTTAAAGGAATTCATTTTTATTTTCCACCATCTATCTTAATTAATTGACCATTTATATATGAAGCCTCGTCGCTACAAATAAATGAAACTACGTTAGCTATTTCCTCAGGCTCTGCAATTCTTTTTAGAGACGTGTTTTTTAAATATTCATTCATTGAATCTTTTTTTGTAAAATTATTTGCCATCTTTGTATTTGTTAATCCTGGTAAAATCGCATTAACCCTAATATTTTTCATACCCATTTCTCTAGAAAGTGAAATTGCTAAACTATTGATAGCAGCTTTTGATGAAGAATAGGCAACTCTTCCAACAGGATTATCTTTAGCTGAATTAGATGAAATAAAAAGAATACTTCCTTTTTTTGAGTTAATCAAGAGCTTTAAAAAAAGTTGTGTCAAAAAAAATTGTGAAAAAAAATTTACATCAAAAATTTTTTTTAGTAATTTTTTTGAAGTCATTTGAAATAATGAGTTTTCAAGTACTCCTGCGTTATTTACTAATATGTCGATATGTTTTGTTTCATTTTTTATAATTTCAAAAGATTGTTTAATTGTCTCTTCTTTTTCTAAATCTAAATAAACTATTTTTATTTTATTTTTATATTTATCTGATAAATTTTGAGTAAATTCTTTGAATGAATCATTTTTTAAATCTCTTACTAAAGCGAAAATATTTGCACCTTCTTCAGAAAATTTTTGTAATATTTTCTTACCTAAATCACCAGAAGCGCCAGTAATAACAGCAACTTTATTAGTTAATTGCATCAATCAACAAAATCTTCTTTGTTAAAGATATCTTTTGCTAATGCTGGTTTAAAAATAGTTTGACCACTTTTCGTCATAAACTTGCTTATGAATTCTTTGTCTTCGCCTGCAAGGCAAAGATCACTGTGGTTTCTAAAATATTTAATACTAAATCCATGATCAATAATTTCCTTAAGAGATTGTTCAAAAATATTCCCAATTTTAATATGAACATATGGACAAACTAAAACATCCCCAATAGGAGTTACATAAATTCGATTTACTGTAGTACAACCTAAAATTTTCTCATGATTTTTATCAAATGGATTCCAAATGTTCCTGACTAAATTTTTATACTCTTTTCTAATTTTTCTGAGATATTCACGGTCATTATCATCACATATTATCTCTTGAGCATTCTGCCACATACCTGATGGCACTGCTACATTTAATAGAGTTTTGTATCTTTTATTTTTAGAATAATCTAAAAGTTCTTTGAAATGATTTGTATTAGCATTGTAATGGCCAACTGTTATATTTAAATAGGGATCCATACCAGCATTTTTTACATGCTCCAAAGCTGCTATTGCTCTCTTCCAAGATTCTTTTCTTCCTCGAATTTCATCATGAATTTTTTCATCCATGCTATCTATACTTACTGATACTCTACTTACTTTATACTCCGCTAATCTTTTTGCCATAGTCTCATCTAAATAATATCCATTAGTCGTTAAGTACATGTAAAATCTTTCAGGTTTTATTGCCTCAAGTACTTGGAATAATTTTTTAGGTTGAAGTAATAATTCTCCACCTTGAAGATCGAACTCAAAATATCCTAATTCATCTGCTTCATCTGCAAGTTTTTTTATTGCTCCTAAGTCTAAATATTCTTTTACATGATCTCCTTTTGGAGAGTTTGTGAAGCAATATTTACACCTAAGATTACAGGCATTATTAAAATTAAGGTCTATTCCTCTAGTTTTCATGCCAACTTTCCCATTATTCTTGTTAACATAATCATAGAAATCTCGTAATTTTTTAACAAGCTTTGGTTTATTTAGTAATGATGAAGCTATAGGCATTAAATATATTTTTATAATTATTTATTTATCTTTAAATCTTCTAGTAAAGCAAGAGAAAATTCAGCTTTGCTAACTATTTGATTGTCAATGAAAGCTTTACCTTCACACAATGCAATACCTCTTTTATAACTTTTAATAATAGTTTCAATATCATATCTATTATCTGGCAATACCTTCTTAAAAAATTTTAGATTATTTGCGTTAACAAGATACATAGCTCTACCTTTGTTACCTGGTAGAGTTAGTATCGATAGAGCTGACATTTGCACTAAAGCTTCAATTTGAAGCATACCTGGCATGTTAGGGTCACCTTCCCAATGAACTTTAAAAAACCATTCATCACTTTTTAGTTCTTTATAGCCTTTAGCACTCACACCAGGGATAATTTCAGTAGCATAATCAATCATAAGAAAAGGTGGTCTATTTTTTTGAAATTTAAGAATAAGTTCTTTGTTAAGTGTTATAATTTTTTCTTTTTTATCTGACATCTTTTACTTTTGTTAAATTAGAAATAATATCATATCCATCCCAAAATAAACTTATATCAAGTGCTTGCCCAATTTTTACCACTCTATCAATTCCTTTATAAGTTTTATTTGAGAAAAGATTTTTTAAATAATTTTTTTCAAATCCAAAATATGATAATGTTTGGGTAGTTTCATCTGAAAAATCAAATATTTGATTAATATTATTAATATTAGTTTCATAAAAATATCCCCATTTTGCTTTCATTGAATTTAAATGTATATTTTTTTTGTTAAACTGTACTCTATATATATTTGTATCAACAATAATCTTTATATTTTTTCTGTTTAAATAGTCATCAATTGATTTTTCATATTTAAAATAACTAGCAGAAAAATTTAAATCATATTTTTTTTTAATTAATGTGTTTAGCTCAAACCAAAATTTTTTTTTTATTTTTTCTTCAACTTTACTTTTACTTAACCAAAAAATTGCATGAGGTGAAGAACAAGCATTTTGATCAACAAGATAAGTATCATTATAAAAATTTTGAGCAAGTAATTTAATTTTTTTGTTATTTAAATTTTTAAACTTGTCATAATTTATTAAACAAAAAGAATTTTTATCAGCAAAATATAAGTCCCTAGTATTTAATTTAGTTTCAAAATTTTTAGCATCTTTAATTGTTTCGTTTCCACCCCAAACTAACCTTGCATCAGATAATAAAGAAATATCTTTGGTGAAATCATTATTTTTAGAGTATTTAATAATTTTAATTGAATTTTTAATTGATTTAAAATTTTTTAATGTTTTTTTAATTTCTTCACATATAATATTTATTTGAGGAAAATCTTTAGACGGAACCCTTACAATACAAGCGTTTCCACTTAATAAACCAAAAATTAATGAATATGCAAAATTTGTAGGAATATTTGATGGAGTTATATGAAAGGTCAATCCCAAACCTTTCCTTGTATTTAAGTCATTATAATTTTTACTTAGTGAAACAATATTTTTTTCTCTACAAAAAAAAGCCAAACTTAGTACATCACTTAATTTATTTGCAGATTTATTATTTAAGATATTCCTAGATAAAGTTGATAAAAAACCAATTATCTTTTTGTCAAAAGGTTTAAATGTTGGAAAATTTAAACTTTTATTACCCACAAGAATGTTAATATTTTTGAAAATATTCATTATATATTAGCGCATCCTCTTATTTCGGAGTTTTTAACGCGACCATGTATTTTAAACCTTTTGCCCCTGTAATTATGACATTTTTTACAATTTTTATTATTAGTAAACTCAGCTAAATCTTCAGTTAAAATTATATTTCCCGGATAACTAGTTGGTATAGTTGACATTACTTGCAATAAACCTATTTGATTATCTTTGTTTATCATTTTTAAATGTTTATCTCTAATTATTACGTCAGAGTATATAGAGCATTTAAAAGATAGACACTCAGGGCATTCTATAAATATTGATCCTGTTTGCTCAATTAAACCATAATAATTAAAAATATTTTTTATACCATAATTAGATTGTATTTTTTTTTTAAAGAGATGGTTATCAATTTTTTTACTTTCAAGTTTTTTCCAACCACCACCATGAACTAAAATTCCATTTTTTAAAAAATTTGAATATTTTTTTTTTAACTTATTTTTGAAAAAACAATTAAATATCTGATCTGTAAAACCAAAAATAATAAATTTACTTTCACAATATTTTTTTAAAAATTTAATTAATTCTTTTTCTTTAATTTTGTTGTTTTCATCAAAAATAAAAAATTTTTTACTAGCAAAGATTGAAAAACCATTTATTGCAGCTATTCTTGCATTGAAATCATTTCTATTAAAATTATTAAATTTTGGCTCTTTTTCTATTATCAGCATCGGTAATCTTTTTTTTCCAAATATTTTTTCCATTATTTTTGAAAGTACCCAAGTTTGATTCTGTGAATTTTCAGCATCCAAAAAAACCTTTGATTTATTAGAGCTTGTGGTTCCTGAAGAACTTAAAGTTTTTAAAACTTTGGATTTTTTAATACTTAATAACTCATATTTTTTAAAAAAAGTTATTGGTATCGGGGGTATATCATTTAATTTTTTCACAGGTTTTAATTGCATGGAATTTAAGATTTTTTTGTATATTTTTGAATTTTTCTTATGAAAATTTACTAATTTGAGGATTTGGTTATCGAAGAATTTTTTTTTTTCAATAATATTATAATTATATAACTTTTCGTGTCTTAAAAATTTATTTTCCATTGTAATTATTTGAAAATATTCTTTTTTGTTTTTTTTTCATATTTGCAAGAAATAAAATGCTTATTAATATTATATTTTTGAAATATTTGTTCTTTAATTTTCATCTCATCATATTTTTGATTGCAATAAATATCAATTTTTTTATCATTTATTTTTAGTAAAACTTCAAAACCTTTAATTTGCAGAAAAGATTGAATATCATTTAAATCAATTCTTAATCCAAAAAGTTTAGAAATTCTCTTTTTTCTTCCAACAATATAAAAAAAACCTCTGCTATCTTTTTTTCCAAGATCACCAGTATTTAATTTGCCCTTGTTTACATCTCCAAGATATAAATCTTTTATATCTTGTGCATACCCGAGAGATACATTTTTTCCATAATAAACAATTTCTTTATTAATAATTTTTATTTTTCCTCCCTCAAGAGGTTTACCTATACTGTCGATCTTATATGTTTTAGTAATATCAAGATATGAAATTCTTGGACTAGCTTCTGTTTGTCCATACATTACAAAAAAATTGATTTTATGAGACTTACAAATTTTCTTAATATACTTTAAGGTTTCAATATCGGTTTTTCCACCAGCAACAGTAAGATATTGTAAATTATTTGAAATTAATTTCTCAAATTTTAATTTTTTAAGATAATCACATAATTGAGGTATAAGGCTAAAACTATTGATGTTTTCTTTTTTTATTATTTCCCAAAACTTTCTGTTAACCGGTGCAATATTATTTAAATAAATGCAAGCACCAAATTCAAGATGAGTATTTATTACTGATAAGCCGTAAGAGTAAGCCATGGGTAAAGTTGTTATAGTTTTATGATTTTTATTTATCTTTAAATATTTTTGAATTTGATAAGTATTCTTAAAAATATTTTGATTAGAAATTCTAACAAATTTTGGATTAGAGGTCGTTCCTGATGTAGTTAAGATTATAGAGTTTTTATTATTAATTTTTTTGTCAATAATGCGTTTTAATTCTACTAAAGCATAATTATCAAATATAATTTTTTTTTCATTTAATAAAATCTTTTTTTGAGTAGGAAAAAATATAAAGTTTGGCTTAAATTTTTTAATTGTATCTTTAATAAAATCATAAGAATGATTTTCATCTAAAATAATTATTTTACAATTATATCTAATCGAAAATATATAAAATATAATCGACATAAATTTGTTACTAGCAATCAACAATACTAAAGATTTTTTATCAATAAATTTCTTAAATTTTGAAATTTCTTTTATTATATCATTGTATGTGAAACTAATATCATCAGATATTAATGCAATCGAATTTTTATAAATGTTAAATTTATTAAATAAAGTCATATTTAAATAAATTTTTTTAGAACATCCATATCCTCTAGATAGTCAATATCCAAATCACATAATTTGGGAGTGGCAATAGGCAAAATTTTTTTACCCAACCTATCTTTATAGTTAGTATATACTTTTCTTTGAGCGCCAAATATTGCATTATTTATCATAAACATCTTCTTTAAATCCTGCGTTCTTGGCCATTTTTTCTTCTTTCGATCATGTGATAGCCATTTGTTATTTCCATCCAAAAGATAGCTTTCAACTTCAGTAGCACTGAAGGCGCTATCGTATTTTTTTGATTTATTTAAGAAAATTTTTATAAAATCAACATAACATTTTTCATCAAATAATGGACTTGTAACATGAGACCAAAAAATAATTTCACCCTTACAAATTCGCGGAACTTCCAAAATAAGTTTATCTAATACGTCATCGCTTGCTAATGATTTTTTTCTATCATAAACTTTTATCCATTGGAATTTTTTTAGAAAAAACTTTGTTTTTTTACAATTTGTTGAAAAAACAATTTCAAACTCGTAATTTGGTAAATTTCTTTTAAAAATTTTCTTTAATTTGAGTAAATGATTAGTTTTAATTTCTAAAAGTCCCTTTTTATATTCTTTTATAGGTCTCGTATTCTTATTTTCTATTCTTTTACTACCACTTCTCACAGGAAAAAAAATACTAATTAGTTTTCCCATATTTTTTTGTTTGGTAATTTTAAATAAGTTTTTGTATATGTTTTTATATTGAACTTATATTTAAAAAGTTGATTAATACACTCCTCTGTTTCATTCATAACTTTATAATCTTTTTCAGTTACGTTAAGATTATTAAAACCATCAAAAAAAGCTAAATTAATATTCTTTATTTTTATTTCTTTAAGAATTAATCCTCCTAGTAAAAGAGCATTTATTGCAAGTGTATTTGACTCTATGATATTCTTGAACTTAAGATATTTAGGCTTAAAGTTTTTTTCAATAATTATAGTGTCGACATTGTTTTTGATAAAGAATTTATTAATATTTTTATTTTTAAATTTAGATATCTCATCACCAGTTAAAACTAAAAAAATTTTATTTTTTACCTTTATCTTTAATTTTAAAAAATTATTAAATGAATTATTTCCAGTAAAAAAAAGAGGAATATCATTATTTATATTTTCAAAAAATGTTTTTCCATATTCCAAGATGCTAGGTCCAGCACCAATAAAAATTGGTTCTTTTTTTAGTATATCTTTTTTGATTTTTAATTTCGAGAGATTGTAAAATTCAAGTTTATTCGACTCTTTTGCATTTAGAATTTCTATAGCTGTATTTGTATTTAATCTTCTTTTTTGTATCAAATCCATTATTTTACTTTGAGAAAAACCATTCTTTGCAGCGTATGCGTATGCATACGACTCTCCCCATCCTAATTTAAATTTAAGATCTAAAAAATCATTCAGCAATTCATTTATTTGAAAACTAGAAATTTTTGCGTCAACCTTTTTTAAAATAGCTACTAATATTTCTGTTGGAGCATTACCTGCTCCTCTACCCATACCAGTAAAAGTTGAGTCAACTATAGTACATTTATTTTCAATAGCAGCTAATGTGTTGGCTACTGCAAGTCCACAATTATTATGGAAATGAGCACCTAAATTAAATTTTAATTTATTAATATAACTTTTAGAATTTAAAATTTGATTTGGTTGAAGAGCACCAAAACTATCTACTAAAGCTAAAGTATTGATATTTGAATTTATATATTTATTTATTTCTTCAATTATTTTTTTATTATTATACCATTTGCTAAAGTACATAATATTTACGCTGATATCTAATTTATTAAAATTTCTACAAGTAAAATCTATAAATTTTTTATAATTTTTTAATTCATAAGGCGATACAGCAAATCTAAGACCATCTAAATGACGTGCATTCTTTTTAATAATTTTTTCTAAATCCTTTAAAGACTTAAACTCCTTTAAATTAATCATTGCATAAATTTTTTGATTTTTTCTTAAAATTCTTTTCGCATTGATTAATGCTTTAGAGTTTAAATGATAAAAAAGACCATAATCGTCGTTATTGTCTGATAAATATCCAAATTCAATTATATCAACTGGTAATTTAGAAATAGTATTTAGATAGTTTTCAACAAATTTGTCAGAAAACCACCAATTAGTATAATAACCCCCATCTCTAAGAGTGCAGTCTAAAATTTTTATTTCATTTTTTTTACTGTTCATAATTTGAACATAATATGCTTCTAATGTTTGTTCAAATTATGTTTTTTGATAATAAAGATTACAATTCCTACAATGTTTTAAAAATACTTCAAAAAAAACCTAATACAAACCAGCGTGATTTAGCAAAAGTACTTAATTTAAGTTTAGGTAAAATTCACTACATTCTGAAAGAATTAAAAAAAAAAGGAATAATTAAAGTTCAAAATTTTAAAAAAAATAAAAATAAGATTAATTATTTATATCTTATAACCCCCAAGGGCATAAAGCTTAAAACAAATTTAGCTTATTATTTTTTTAAAAGAATATCCAAAGAATATGATCAAATAAAAAATGATTTAACAGAAAAATAATGTTAAATGAATTTTTTTAATATTTTAAAAGAGGCTAGAATAATTTTTTCCTCACCACCACAAAAAAAAATAATAATTTTTGACAATACCTCTATTTTAGATTTAGAAAAAAAGTTATTAAAAAATTATGACTATTTTATATTTGAAGACAGACATTATTTAATAACTAAAATCTATATTTCTTTTAAAATTTTTGTTTATTTAATACAAAATTTAAATTATGGCTTTAAAAGAGCTTATAAGATTTCAATTATAAGGGCTGTTAATCCTAAATTAATCTTAACTTTTATTCATAATTCTGAAAATTTTTCTTTTTTATCAAAAGTCCTTTCAAAAAAATATAATTTTTTAGCAATTCAAAATGCATCATTTTATTATCAAATAAGAGAAGAATCTTTTTTTAAAAAAAAAGGTAAATATTATATACCTCATCTTCTTCAACTTTCACCTTTAGATAAATTTTTTTATAAAAAATCAAATTGGCGTGTAAAAAAATTTGATTCTGTTGGCAGTTTGAGATTTGATAATTTTTTAAAAACAATTAAACAAAAAAAAATTAAAATAAAAAAAAATAAATTTGATGTGTGTTTATTATCAGAAGTTGATGCATGGGGTATTAAAAATAAAAAAGTTAATAATGGATTTATAAATACTATTAAATTTACAGTAAAATATGCGAGAGAAAAAAAAATTAAATTAGCAATAGCCTTAAAAAGAAAACAGTTTAGAAATTATAA
>MDSV01081293.1_pt1 | contig 12614 bp, 8 predicted proteins | sample 810851 | NCBI WGS metagenome assembly MDSV01 (sample SAMN05326640, study PRJNA326480) | marine metagenome | isolation source: seawater | place: Atlantic Ocean: North East | collected 2012
ATTAGCTACAGCTAATACTTTAGCTGGAATTCAAAATGGAGCTAGGCAAATAGAAGTTACTATGAACGGTATAGGTGAAAGAGCTGGCAATACTGCTTTAGAAGAAATCACAATGATATTAAAAGCTCATCCCAATTTAAATTTGAATACTAATATAGATAGTTTGAAAATATTAGCTTTAAGTAAAAAAGTAAGTAAATTGATGAATATGCCCATTCAAAGAAATAAAGCTATAGTAGGAGGAAATGCTTTTTCACATTCTTCTGGCATTCATCAAGATGGATTTTTAAAGCATAGAGAAAATTATGAAATTATTAATCCTTCAGACCTTGGAATAGATAAATCTTCTATAGATTTAACTGCTAGAAGCGGAAGAGCGGCATTAAAGCATCGTCTAAATTTATTAGGTTTTGAATTGACTAAATTTGAAATGGAAACAGCTTACACGGAGTTTTTAGAGTTAGCTGATGAGCGCAAATTACTTCATGATGAAGATCTTTACGAACTAATGAATAGAAAAAATGAGTGAAAACCTTACTTTATTCGATAAGGTTTGGGATGCCCACGTAGTAAAACATATTGATGAGGGGCCTGATGTCTTATTTATTGATCGGCATTTAGTTCATGAAGTGACCAGTCCTGTAGCTTTTAAAGGATTGGATAAAAGAAAAATTGAAGTATTATTTCCTGAAAAGACATTTGCTACTGCAGATCATAATACCCCTACAGAGAACCAACATTTACCAGTAAGAGATCCCTTATCAGCAAAGCAGCTACAAACATTAGAAGAAAACACTAAAAATCACCGTATTTCCTACTGGGGACTAGGTCACGAGAAAAATGGAATTGTACATGTAATTGGTCCAGAAAACGGGATAACCTTACCAGGTGCCACCATAGTTTGTGGAGACTCGCATACCTCTACCCACGGGGCTTTTGGTGCTATTGCTTTTGGAATTGGAACATCAGAAGTGGAAATGGTTTTATCTAGTCAATGTGTAATTCAGATGAAACCTAAAAAAATGAGGATAACAGTTAATGGTTTTCTTCAAAAAGGAGTTAGCCCTAAAGATGTGGCTTTATATATAATTTCACAATTAACCACATCTGGTGCAACAGGTTATTTTGTAGAATATGAGGGGGAAGTATTTAGTAATATGACCATGGAAGGAAGAATGACTGTTTGTAACATGAGCATAGAGATGGGTGCTAGAGGAGGTATGATTGCTCCAGATGAAAAAACCTACTCTTATTTAAAAAATAGAACTTTTTCTCCAAAAAATAAACATTGGAATAATGCAATGAAATATTGGATCAACTTATCGTCTGATAAAGAGGCTCAATTTGACAAAGAACTTATTTTTGATGGTTTTGATATAACCCCAATGATCACCTTTGGAACCAATCCAGGAATGGGTGTCGGAATTCATGAAACAATACCAAATGGCCCCTCTTCCAGCTTTCAAAAGTCAATGAATTACATGAATTTTAAAGCTGGAGAAAAAATGCTGGGGAAAAAGATAGATTATGCTTTTTTAGGAAGCTGTACTAATGGAAGATTGGAAGATTTTGAAGATTTTGCTCAAATTGTTAAAGGAAATAAAAAATCGCCCAATGTGTCTGCTTGGCTTGTCCCTGGATCTCAATTAGTGGCTAAGAAAATTAAAGAAAGTGGTACTGCAAAAATTATTGAAGAGGCAGGATTTGAAATAAGAGAACCCGGATGTTCAGCATGTTTAGCCATGAATGATGATAAAGTACCCGCTGGGAAATATGCTATAAGTACTTCCAATAGAAATTTTGAAGGAAGACAAGGGCCAGGATCTAGAACTCTTCTTGCTAGTCCACTTGTAGTTGCCGCAGCAGCGATTACTGGTGAAATTACTGATCCCAGAAAATTTATCAATTAACCTTTATGGCTTACGACCCTTTTAACATATTACAATCTACAGGAGTTCCACTTCCAATAGAAAATATTGATACGGACCAAATTATTCCTGCGAGATTTTTAAAAGCAACTGACAGATTCGGTTTTGGTGATAATTTATTTAGAGATTGGAGGTATAATCAAGATGGCTCTTTAATTAAAGATTTTATCTTAAATAATAATAAATTTAAGGGGAAAATATTAGTTGCTGGTAAAAACTTTGGGTCAGGATCTTCTAGAGAACATGCTGCTTGGGCTATCTATGATTATGGTTTTAGGTGTGTAATATCTAGTTTTTTTGCTGATATTTTTAAAAATAACTGTCTAAATATTGGGGTACTCCCTGTAAAAGTAAGTGAGCCATTTTTAAAAGAATTATTCACTGTTATATATCATAAACCTGCAACAGAAATCAATGTCAATTTATTAACTCAGACTCTTAAAGTTGAGAGAGAAAATTCAAAAGAGTTGTCTACTTCTTTTGAAATTAGTTCTTATAAAAAAAATAATTTGATGAATGGGTTTGATGATATAGATTATCTTTTAAAGATAAAAGAAGAAATAAAAGAATTTTCTAAAAATAGACCGTTTTAAAATAGTAATAATGGAAATGAAAATAGCTTTACTTGCTGGAGATGGTATTGGACCAGAAGTTACTGATCAGGCAGTTAAGGTATGTAACGCTATTGGAGAAAAGTACAATCATCAAATTATTTGGGAAAAAGGACTAATTGGAGCAGTTGCTATGGATGCTACTGGAAATCCCTATCCAGATGAAACACACAAAACCTGTCTCGGTGCAGATGCTATACTATTTGGTGCTATTGGAGATCCTAAATATGATAATGATCCATCGGCTAAAATAAGACCAGAACAAGGGCTTTTGAAAATGAGACAATCACTTGGGTTATTTGCCAATATTAGACCCACTTTTACTTTTCCTTCTTTATTACACCATTCTCCACTAAAAAAAGAAAGGATAGAGGGTACTAATTTGGTTTTCTTAAGAGAGCTTACTGGTGGGATTTATTTTGGGGAAAAGGGAAGAAAAGATGGTGGGAATTCTGCCTTTGATATTTGTTCTTATAATAAAGAGGAGGTAAAAAGACTCGCTAAAAAGGGATTTGAATTAGCAATGAATAGAAATAAGAAATTGTGTTGTGTCGATAAGGCTAATGTATTAGAAACTTCAAGACTATGGAGAGAAACTGTTCAAGAAATGGAAAAAGATTTCCCTAAAGTAGAAGTATCTTATGAGTTTGTAGATGCTGTTGCCATGAGGCTGGTTCAGTGGCCAAATAGCTATGATGTACTAATTACTGAAAATTTATTTGGAGATATTCTTACAGACGAAGCATCTGTGATTTCGGGATCAATGGGATTAATGCCTTCGGCTTCCATCGGAGAAAAAAATGCCTTATTTGAACCTATTCACGGATCATATCCTGAAGTTGCTGGTCTCAACATTGCAAATCCTCTAGCAACAATACTCTCTGCAGCAATGATGTTTGAATACTCCTTTGGGCTTAATAGTGAAGGGGAAACTATTCGAAATGCTGTTAATGAATCTCTAAAGCAAAGAATTATTACTAAAGATTTAGTAAACGAAAATGATCGATTCAGTACCACTAGTGAAGTTGGTGATTGGATTTCCAAAAATTTGTAACCCTATTTTGGATTTATATAAAAAGTGCTATTAAAAATATTACCAATAGTAGAGATACTGTTACTATTATGGTACTTACGATAAAGGTAAATCTTGACAAACCTCTCCCTTTATATTTTTCAGGATTTTTTTTAATCTTTTTTAAACTTATTTTACTTAAAATTAATGCTAACGGCAAGCCAACACCTGCAGTAAATGGAGAAAGAACTAAGGAAATAAAACTAATTACACTAAGAGGTTCTTGGGTTTTTTTTTGATTAGTATGCTTAGAGACAATTTTAGTATTACTCCTTCTAGACTGTTCAAATTCTGCATTAGCATTGTCCCAAACATCACTTGGGCTATTGGTAATTATTGTTGGTGAAATACTTTTATTAGATGGCCCAAAAGAGCTATTCTCAAAAAAAGTATCCCTATTTAAAAGAGTTACTTTTGTATCCATTTTTGATTCTAGAAATTGTATTGTCTTAATTTCTAAATTACTTATATAGATTTCTCTGTTATTTAATGTTTTAATGAAGTAGCCATCAAAGTCGGATTTAGAAATAAATCCTCTGTAATTTTTGCCATTTTTAGTGGTTATTAAAACACTGTCTTCTTTGAATTTTATGTTGTTTGTAAAATTTCGAAAAAATGTATTCCTAATAATGAATGGATCTTTGTTAGCTTCAAAAAAATTGGCTTCCGCATTAGGCTCTAAGTAAGTAATCCAATGACTAGCTGTTTTCTTATTAACAGAACAAGATGCTGCGAGCAATATTAACATCAAAAAACTTAAATGTTTTTTTTTCATGCGCAGGAATTACAGGCTATTGATGAAAAAAACTTTTTGACTTTGTTTGATAATCATCGGCAATTTGAATAATATATAACCCTTTTTCGAAGTTGGATATATCAATTTGGCTTTTATTTTCTAAGAAATTAGAGGTCCACGTATCTTGAAAAACTTTTTTTCCTAATGCATCCAAAATTTGCACCCTAATATTTCCAGTAAAGCCTTTTGAGTCAACATTTAAAACTTCATATGCGGGATTGGGATAGCAGGTAAAGCTTCCCGTGTTTTTAGTTTCATTAATAGAAAGCCCATACCCAACTGTAAAGTAATGTATTATATTATTGCCAAAATTAGACTCAAATCCTGCTAGTGGCGCACTAGTTAATTTTCGTATTTGGAAAAAGCCCGTACCGTCGTTATTAGCAAAAAAGTCCAACCCATCTTGCCCTAAATCAATGAGTTCAATTTGATAACAACCCGCCGTTAAGTTGAGAGTATCTTTATGCAAGGTATTGCTTTGGTAATTGGTTTTTGAAAAAACAATATTCCCATCAACATCTTTAACAAATAATCTTGATTCTCCTCCAGCTGAATTGGTTCTTAACCATAGTACAATATCTTCTGGATAGACAGGGGGAACTTCAAATTTTGATTGATAATGATTATTTTCCAAACACTCATCAGCTACATTATTGGCCTTCATCACTTCTACATGAAAATCTTTACAAAACTGTGCATGATCCCAAAATGATTGACTAGAAATAGGTAATTCAATTTCTATTTCTTGATCAAATTCCAATAATCCATTCCAGGTAAAAGTTTCATGGGGTCCTCCACAGATCCAATAGTCCAATTCTACAGAAACTAAATCTTGCTCTCCAGTATTTTTAAGTAGTATTCTTGGTTGATCACAAATGGGATTAATTCTATTATGAAATTCCCATTCGTTTGGTGCTAAAACATCCATTACAGCTGCATCGTTCTGAAAATTATGATCGCCATAAGAAACCAGCTGTACGGTAGTTCTGTAGTTTCCTTCCATACCTCCAGCAGTAACTTCCATTCCGTAGTCAATATTTACAGATGTATCACCGGCATTTATCAATGAAGTTATTTCATGATCGTAAGTAGTTCCAAAAGTTGCTGGGCACCACCCTGCCCTATCATAAATCCAAGTTCCTCCTTGAGCAATAACTGGATTATCTGAACATTCTTTCCAATTGAGCCATTCAAAGTGTTTGGTTCCATTGATTTTTAGATGATGCAACTTTGGACAAAATTCTGCACAGTTTTGAAATCCTCCAAACCAATGACCAGTGGTTCTTGTTTTAATTTTATAATGGGTTGCATTTGAAATTAAAGGAATGTCTACTGCAGGCATGGAAATATCATTGGCAATATTAGCATGCCCGTAATCTCCTCGCCAAATGGTTTTAAAATCTAAAACTTCTCTTGGGGGCGTGCCATGAATAAATAAAAATTTAAGATCTATTAACTCTTGCTGATTCCCTGCTGATATTTCCAAAGTGTCTTTAAACAAAGGTAAATAATCCGTGACATCATAAACCCATCTAAATCCGTTTGGGCCTAAATCTAACCCGATTCCATAGGGAGTTACATAATTTTGTATTTGATGAATATCTTGTTGATAATGGTTCGTTAATTGATTATCTATACCAAAATTAATTGAGTCTATTTTACTACCATTTTCATTAAAAGTAAATCCCCAGCCACTTTCGTAGGCGTATATTGTATCTATTACATTCTTAGAAATCCCAGCTACATTCATATCAACATAAGGGTGTGTTTCTACAATAGAAATAGGAACATAATAAGTAGTATCATTTACTAAATTTGAATCTAAATGAGTTTGATAATTCCCCGTATAGAAGCTTATTTGTGGGCGAATAGTAGTTTCAATTATATTAAAAGCTCTTAAAGATAAATCTGAAGCTTCCCATTTTGGCAATCCTAACAAAGTACCATGTCTGGCATTTATACTATAATCATAAGCGATGAATCCTGATTCTTGATCAAAATTATAGGCTGCTTGTAAATGATTAAAGTAAGGGTGATTGTTATTTACTGTCTTATTCATCCAAGATTGAATAGTTGTTGAGTCTAAAGCCGTATTCCAAACTCTAAATTCGTCTATTTTACCGTCATAGGCTCCGTTAAAATTAGCAGCCGCATTACCACCTATTCTGAATTTGGTGATTCCAGACATAAGTCTAGTTTTAGAAGCAGCTGACATAAACAGAGAGCCGTTTAAAAAGGCATTCATTTCTCCTGTTGCTACATCTTTTGTAAATGCCCAGTGATTCCATTTTCCAGAATAATCGTTTATATTAGCTAACTCATGAACTCTATCATAAGATCCTGTTCCATTGTTGCCAGCATCCCAATAAACCCTGCTATTACTCCATGGTAAATGACAGTTAATCACACGATAGCTGTTGGCGTCTCTTCCTTCAAAAATATAAGAATTAAACGGCATTAGATTTTCATCTCCATAACACCAAAAAGACACCGTAATAGCACTATCAATGTTAGCAAAGACTGAAGCAGGTAGATCTACAATTTCATCATCCTTAAAGTCTAAATGACCATTGAAGTTTTGGAGCAAGCCAATATTAGATCCGATACTATCTGAAATAGTGATATAAGAAGAAGTATTGGTTAAAGAACTGAAACTAAAATCGATAATTATATTACTAGACCCGTCCCAATAAAAAGGTTGTAAAAAATTAAAAATAGCTATAGACTGAGGCTGTTGCAAATTAGCATTATCATAAACTAGGGTGAAATTGTCTGCTAAGTAAGTAGAATCTGATAATGTAGATAGGTTAGTGGGTTTCATTTTAATTTTGAGACTATTTAAATATTCTCCTTGATTTTGAATATCAATAGATAATCTTGAAATATTTCCAGTTGAAAGACCTTGATTTTGCAATTCTAAAGCGGTAATTAAATATTGAGCAGATCCGTTTTTAGAAGCTGTATTTAACAATTGTGAAGTAGTAAAATTTCCCGCTCCAAGTGTAAAACTATTTTCAGATAGTATAGAGTCTATTGTTGTATTAAAGGTGTGTTTTTGATAAATGTCAAATTTTGGATTATTGTTAAACTCGATGTTTTCAGGATTGGAATTTTTATAATAATAAAAAGGGGTGTTAATATTTTTATGATTGTATAATCGAGTATAGGTGGTATAGTCCCACTCCCCACAAGCATAATTATCTTGAGTAGTTGCAGCATCACATTTTAAGGTATAATACATCAATACTTTATGATAACTATTGGTATCAGAAGGAAAAATATACCATCCTCTCCGTTTAGTAATATCGTTGAAATCTAAAGTTTCTACAATGGTGGTGTCTCCTATACTTTGAGTAAATAAAATAGAAGGAATTAATAATATGGGTAATAAATAAATAAGATATTTCATGAAACATAAATTATATAATAAAAATATATAATTATATAATAAGATTGACAATTCATTGAAAAGCAGAATCTTAGAAGTTAAAAGCAATAAATAAATTTTTTTTTGTTTAGTTTTTTTGTATATTTGTTAAACAAAAATAATCTATGCAGGTTTCTAATAAAATAAAATCTCCTTACGTTAGTTGTAACAAGTACTTAATTAACGGTGTTTTATCTCAGTGGGAGGGTCCTATGGCTGAAGTAGCTTCTAACATTTATCTTACTGAAAAATTAGGATCTTTCGAGCCAACAATCATTGGAAAAGTTCCCGATATGGACGAAAAAGTTGCATTAAATGCATTAGAATCAGCTGTGAATGCATTTTCTAGAGGGAAAGGACTTTGGCCTACTATGAAGGTAAAGGAAAGAATTGCCTGTATGGAAAAGTTTGTACACATTATGGCTACTAAAAGAAAAATCATTGTGGAGCTTTTAATGTGGGAGATAGGTAAAAACAAAGCAGACGCTGCTAAAGAATTTGATAGGACTGTAGAATATATTTTTGACACTATTGAGGCCTACAAAAAATTGGATAGAAAAAGTGCAAAGTTTGATACAGAAGGAAATATTAGAGCGCATGTAAGAAGAGGTCCTTTGGGAGTGGTGCTATGCTTAGGCCCCTACAACTATCCGTTAAATGAAACTTTTTCGCTCCTTATTCCTGCATTAATTATGGGGAATACCACTGTTTTTAAACCTGCTAAACTTGGAGTGTTATTAATTACGCCATTATTAGAAGCTTTTCAAGAGGCATTTCCCAAAGGGGTAGTAAATGTCTTGTTTGGGAGAGGTAGAAAAATAGCTGCTCCAATTATGAAAACTGGAAAAGTTGATGTTCTAGCTTTGATAGGTCACAGTACTTCTGCAGTTGCTTTACAAGATTTGCACCCTTACAAAAATAGGTTGAGACTTATATTGGGATTAGAAGCTAAAAACCCGGGAATCATATTACCTGATGCCGATATGGATTTAACTATTAAAGAATGTATCTCTGGAACTCTTTCCTATAATGGCCAAAGATGTACTGCACTGAAAATATTATTCGTTCACGAATCTATCGTAGATGATTTTATTGCTAAATTTTCTAAAGCAGTGGATGAATTAAATTTTGGTTTGCCATGGGAAGACGGATCTTTTTTGACACCACTTCCAGAAATCCAAAAACCAAATTACATAAAGGGATTAATTAAAGATGCTGAAAGTAAAGGAGCTAAAGTAATGAATCAAAAAGGTGGAGAGATGCTTCCAAATTATTGTTTCCCAGCTATCATGTATCCAGTAAATGAGCAAATGGATTTATACCATGAAGAACAGTTTGGCCCTGTAATTCCCATAGTATCTTTTAAAGACATTGATGAACCGCTTAATGCCATGGCCAATTCTGATTACGGACAACAGGTTAGTCTATTTGGAGAGGATGTAAAACAGCTAGGACCATTAATTGATACACTGGCTAATTTAGTTTGTAGAGTAAATTTGAATAGCTCATGCCAAAGAGGTCCTGATGTATATCCTTTTACAGGGCGAAAAAATTCTGCAGTTGGTACATTGAGTGTTTTTGATGCATTAAGATCATTTTCTATTAGAACCTTTGTTGCATCCAAAGATAATAAGTACAATAATGCTATTTTACAAGAACTTTTAAATTCTGACCATTCCAACTTCATTAATACTGAATATTTATTATAATTTTAGAGCCTTATAAAATTATATGAAACCAACTTTATTAATTCTTGCTGCTGGAATGGGTAGCAGATACGGCGGTCTAAAACAAATTGATGGAATAGGCCCTAATCAAGAACCTATCATTGAATACTCCATTTACGATGCTATTAAAGCTGGGTTTGGGAAAATTGTATTTGTTATTCGTAAAGAATTTGATACTGCTTTTAGAGAAATATTTGATGCTTTTAAAGAGAGAATTGAAATTGAATATGTATACCAGCCAGTGAACGTAAAGGTAGAGGGATTGAATTTAGTTGAAAGAACTAAACCTTGGGGGACTTCGCACGCGGTATTGGTTGCTAAAGATGTAATTAAGGAACCGTTTGCGGTAATTAATGCAGACGATTATTATGGTGCTAATTCATTTAAAATTATGGCTGATTTTTTGACTGAAAATTGTTCTAAAACCAAAATGTCTATGATTGGTTATATACTAGAAAACACCCTTTCAGAAAATGGCACTGTTAATAGAGGAGTATGTGAGGTTGACGAAAATCATAATTTGATTGAGGTAAATGAAAGAATAAAGTTGGCTAGACAAAATGGTAAAGTTCAGTATAATATTGGTTCTGATGAACCTAAAGGTGAGGTAGATCCTAAATCATATGTGTCAATGAACTACTGGGGTTTTCATCCTTGCATTTTTGAAGAAATTGGAAAAGGATTACATCAATTCATGAAAGAAAATGCTGATCATCCAACAGCTGAGTATTATATACCAGACATTGTGACTTCCAAAATACAATCTAAAGAAATAGCTTTTTCTGTTATACCGACTAATGACAACTGGTTTGGTGTCACTTATAAAGAAGATAAGCAAATGGCAGTAGATAGTTTAAATAAGCATATTAAAAATGGGGTATATCCTAAGAACTTGTGGAGCTAGAATTTGCTCAAAAAATCCTAAAGAAATTCAAACTTAATGATGCTGTTATTTCAATTAGAGAACATAAATTAGGTTTAATTCATCAAACTTTTGAGATATGGACTCAAAATAAACCATACATACTTCAGGAAATAAATACTCGAGTTTTTCCCAACTACCTACAAGGTTTAGAAAATATCATTTTAGTGAAAGAATGGCTTAAAAAAACCAACTATTCTTATGAATTTCCTAGTCCATTACTAAATCAATACTTGAATTTTGAAGAAAAAGTATGGAGACTTCAGCCCTTTGTTGTAAACACTGAATCTTTAAATAAGGTATCTAAAATAAGAGAAGTAAATCAAGCCGTTCGATGCCTAGGGAAATTTTATAATTGTTTAGAAGATTTTCCTATTGAAAAATTAAATATCACCATACCAAATTTTCATAGTGGAGCACAAAAAATATCGGCTTTTAATAAAGCTCTAAAAAACTTAAATGAATTAAGAAAGCAAAATGCTTGGTCATTAATTTTAGAAACAAAAAGAAATTTGAAAATATTAGCTGAATGGGATGAAATTTGTAGAAAACTTCCAAAGCGCGTAGTTCATTATGATGCTAAGATTAATAACTTTCTTTTTAAAAAAAATACTACTAAAGTAATCGCACTTATTGACTTAGATACCCTAATGCCAGGTTGTGTTCTTTCTGATATTGGAGATATGATAAGAACGTACAGCAACCCAGTTGGAGAAGAATCAAAAGATGTTTCAAAAGTTACTTGCAATAAAAATATAGTAGCTGCTATAGTAAATGGGTTTAAAGGTGCATTAACTCATAAAGAAATAGAATATTTAAATTTTGGAGGGCAGGCTATTACTTTTATGCAAGCAGTCAGATTTTTGACAGATTATTTAAATGATGATATTTATTACAATACTTTTTACGAAAATCAAAATCTGGTAAGGGCTAAGAATCAATTTAAACTTTATCAGTCTTTAAAGGAAATTAAGGATTAATCACCACATTATAAATCTCTTCTTTCATTTCAGTAATTTCATCTCCCATTGGGGTCCAAAATTGAGTCCCATAATTGTAATTAATTACAATAATAGTTTCTGAGTTTTCAATAAAAGTAACATGAGCTGCATATCCAATATCACCACCACTATGGCCGTAAGCTGTAATACTATCTCCAAAAAACTCTATATCTTGTCTATGAATAGCGCCAGAGCTAGAAGCTGAATTTCCACTTTCTGAATAGAAAAAGCTGTCTAAAATTTCATTTAAACTACTTTCAGAAATTAAACTATGGTCTATAAATAATGCTTTAGCAAATAAGTACATATCCTCAGCATTTGAATACAATCCGGTGTAACCATTGCCACTACCAGGATTTAAATCAGAAATATTTTGAATATTTCCTCCATCGTTATGAAAATCTACATAGCCCTGAGCTAAATTACTTAAAGGGAATTCTTCTGAATAATCATAATATACGGTATTATTCATTCCTAAAGGAGCAAATACTTTCTCAGTAAGCGTAGTTTCTAGAGGTTCATTGGTTATAGACTCTATAATGAGTTCAGAAATCAAAGTATTGGTGTTACAGTAGTAAAACTTTTCTCCTGGTAAATTAGTAGCTGGTTTATTGGTGAAATATTGGATAATTTCTTCCGACGACCAATCTCTTGTAAAATCATTAACCACCGCTAAATTATAATTTAAGTCTCTAGCAATTGGATAAATTCCAGACGTGTGATTTAACAGCATTTTAATAGTGATTTGATCTCCATAGGTGATATTTGCAGCTAATTCGGGTACATAATTTGAAATAGGATCTTCAATATTAACTTGCCCTTCTTCTTGCAATTGCCACATTACGTTGCCAATAATCATTTTCGTAACTCTCCCAGGTTTTAGTATGTGGCAAGGTTGCATCAGTATGTTATTTTCAATATCTGCATATCCAGCTGCTCCAGTCCAGACACCATGACTATCTGCTACTAATAGCGTGACACCTGGAATTCCATTGGAGATGTATTGATCTAGTACAGCTTGAAATGCCTCTCTTTTAGGATGAGCTAATGAACTTTGTAAAAATTCTGGATTATCAACACAAATTTCTGTTGGAGCTATAAAGTGCTTAGTGCAACTAACCAAAATTAAA
>MDSV01001828.1_pt1 | contig 12613 bp, 15 predicted proteins | sample 810851 | NCBI WGS metagenome assembly MDSV01 (sample SAMN05326640, study PRJNA326480) | marine metagenome | isolation source: seawater | place: Atlantic Ocean: North East | collected 2012
AAGTTAAACTAATTAATTTCATACTTTTAAACTTTGCATCCTTTTAAAACTTTTTTTCATTTTTTCATATAGTGAATTATTGTACTCTTTATAAGCTTTATCCTTACCAAAAATTACATATATATAATCTAGATTAATTGTACTGCTTATCGTCAACAACTTTTGTACAATAGATCTTAATTTTCTTTTAATTCTATTCCTTTTAACTGCATTTCCAATTTTTTTTCTCATAACAAAACTTATGTAAAGTTTTTTACCCTTATTTTTTTTATTTAAAAAATTTTTTGAACGATATATAGTAAAGCATTCATTACTTATAACTCTATTTTTTAAGACTCTTTGGAAATGGGAATTCTTTTTTAAACTTTCAAGCTTTGTCATTGTCTTTAAGTGGAAAGTCTTTTTCGACCCTTTGCTCTACGTCGCGCTAAAAGTTTTCTCCCTGCCTTTGTGGACATTCTTGATCTAAAGCCATGCCTTCTCTTTCTTACAAGCTTGCTTGGTTGATACGTTCTTTTCATAAGATTTCTTTGGCTCCTGTTAAATTTTTTGATATTTATAGGTAATAAGACTGTATAAGTACAGTTAAAAATTAATTTATGAATTTAAGTTCTAGAAATCTAAAACTTATAATTGGAGTATTTTATCTACTAATCTTATTGTTTGGTCTGTTTTATTTATTCTCTATAGTAGATTTGAAAGACTTAACAAACTATGAATTCATAAGGTCAAATAAAGAGATAATAACAGAATATAAAAATAAAAACTTTCTATTTCTAAGTGTCAGTTTTTTTATCTTTTCAATTATTTGGTATTTACTTTTAGGTTTTGCAGGTCCGATTTTAATATTTTCTGGATTTATTTTTGGAAAATGGTTTGGAGTTATAATAGCAGTTACAGCAGCCTCTATTGGAACAACTTGCCTATATATATTGGCAAAACTTTTTTTTTCAGATTTTATAAAGCAAAAATTAGAGCCAAAATTTTCTAAACTTAAAATTACTTTTCAAAAAAATGAACTTTTTTATTTTACTTTATTTAGATTTGCAGGTGGTGGAGGAATTCCATATGGAATACAAAATGTTTTGCCAGTTTTGTTTAATATTTCCATTAAAAATTATTTTATAGGTACATTTTTTGGAAGTTGGCCAACAATGTTTATAACAGTTGCATTAGGCTCTGGAATAGAAAAATATATTGATACAAATGAAAAATTGAGTTTTTTAAAATTAGTTTTCTCTCCTGATGTTTATTTACCAATTTTAGGTTTTATTCTAATGGTTCTTGTTGGCGTAATCATAAAAAAATTTTTTTTTAAAAAAAATTAAATGAAAAATATTAAAGTTATAAGTTGGATAGCATGGTTAATTTTAGTGATTTTCTGGAATTATGGATATCCAGAGGCAAGTCCTTTTTTAGATGTTCTTGTTGCTGTTATTCTCGCTTTTTTAAATTTCACACTTACAAAAATTTTTAAAAAATAATTATGGAAATAAATTATTTCAAAACCGCATTATCTCATCATGCCAAAGGCAATTGGAATAAAGCAAAAGAAATTTATGAGCATATTTTAAAATCAAATCCAAATAATTATTCAGTATTGCAAAATTATGGTCCATTATTATGTCAATTAAAAGAGTTTAAATTAGCTAAAATTGTTTTCGAAAGAAGTTTAAAAATTAATCCGCAAGATCCTATGCTATTGTATAATTATGGAAAATTTTTTCATGATCAAAAAATTTTTGAAAAAGCAATAGAGTATTACAATAAATCGTTTGCAATAAATCCTAAAAATGCAATGTCTCATTACAACATTGGAAACATTTATTTAACACAAGGAAAATTAAAAAATGCAATAAAAAGTTTTGATAAAGCAACAGTGATAAACCCCTCTAATTTTTATGCTTACAACAATATCGGTATTTCATTAAAAAAATTAGGAAAATTTCAAGAAGCTCTAAAGTTCTACGAAAAAGCAATTAAAATCAACAAAGATTACGTAGATGGTCATTTGAACTACAGCACTTTACTCCTTTCACTAAACAAACTTGATTTGGGTTTTAAAGAATATGAATATAGAAAAAAAAGTAAGATTTTTTCTGATTATTTAAACTATTCTAAATTAAATATTAAATCACCAATTTGGAAAGGTGAAAGTTTAGAAAAAAAAACAATTTTAATATTCTCCGAACAAGGAATTGGGGATTTAATTCAGTTTACACGCTACCTTTTTCTTTTGATAGATACATACAAATGCAAGGTCATTTTAAAACTAAAGCAGAATCTCGAACATTTCTTTTATGATGATCGTATCAAAATTATTAATGAGGAACAAAAAATCCCTCATCACGATTACCATAATCATTTGGTTAGTTTACCAGGTATATTTTATAAAAAAAATAAAGAGTTCCCTAAATCAGTGAATTTTATTAAAGAGAACAAAAAAATAATTAAAAAGTGGACTGATATAATAAGCAAATATAAAGGGTTGAAAGTTGGTATAAACTCTCATTCTACAGCTACAGTAGGGGAAAGAATAATTCCATTAGAAAAATTTGGTCATCTTACAAAAGAAAAACAAATAAATTTTTTTGTCATTCAGAAAGACTTTAATAGAAATAATATAAAAATTATAAATTCAAACTCTAATGTAAATTATTTTGAAGATATTGATAAACATGTAAATTCATTTGAAGACACAATTGGAATAATTAAAAATTTAGATTTAGTAATTACTGCAGACACTTCTTTGTGTCATCTTTCAGCAACCCTAGGAAAACCAACGTGGGTAGCATTACCATTTGTAAGCGACTGGAGGTGGTTTCAAGATCAAACTAAATCTGTTTGGTATGAGAATGTTAAATTATATAGACAGAAAGCTATTGGAGATTGGGACGAGGTTTTCAAATTAATTCATAATGATTTAAAGAAAAAAATTTAGAAATTTATGCTTGGTGCCCACAGCAAGAATCGAACCTGCGACCTCTTCCTTACCATGGAAGTGCTCTACCGACTGAGCTATATGGGCTTTTAGTTTGTAAATATTTTATTTAAGGATATCTACATGTCCATATGAAGTACTTGCATAATACCACCCTTCAAAGTAAAAAGATAAAGAGAATATGGTGCAAAAATGGGAATTCATTATACTTATAAATCAGTCAGAGGCGAAAAAGCCATGAAAAAAGAGGCCAAGAGAAAAGCACGCTTAGAACAAAGGCGAGCAAAGAAAGGACCTAAGCTAGAGAAAAGTGAGCCCGAAAAAATGCACGATATTGAAAAGACTATTACATTAGAGGACTTAACTAATCCTAATAAAAATTAATTTTAATGAAGATTATTACAAAAAAAGAGACATCTCTTTATAAAAAAGAGTTAGCTTTGAAAACAAACATAAAAAAAAGAAAAGAATTTAAAAACAAGTATAAAAAAAAAATTAGGCAATAAACCAACTATGAGTGTTTTATCTGACAAATGGATTAAAAAAATGGTCAAAAACAAAAATATAATTTCTCCATTTGTCCCAAAACAAAAAAGGAAAGGGAAAATATCTTTTGGACTTTCATCTTATGGATATGACGCGAGAGTATCTGATGATTTTAAAATTTTTACAAACGTAAATTCTACAATTGTTGATCCTAAAAATTTCAAAAAGGATGGATTTATTTCAAAAAAATCAAAAGTATGCGTAATACCACCCAATTCTTTTGCACTTGCCAGAACTGTTGAATATTTTAAAATTCCGGAAAATGTAATTGTAATTTGTTTAGGGAAATCAACATATGCTAGATGTGGAATAATTGTAAATGTGACTCCTTTAGAACCAGGATGGGAAGGACATGTTACACTTGAATTTTCAAATACAACACCATTACCTGCAAAAATTTATGCAAATGAGGGAGCCGCCCAGTTTGTGTTTATAAAGGGAAATGAAAAACCTGATGTAACCTATTCTCAAAGAAAAGGAAAATATATGAGGCAGAAGGGCGTTACACTTCCAAAAATTTAGTTAATGCAGAAATTAATAATAAAAGGTAACAAAAGTTTATCTGGGGTAATTAAAATTTCTGGTTCTAAAAACGCAACATTACCAATTTTGGCCGCTACAATTTTGAGTGATAAAAAAGTAGAAATCAAAAATATTCCAGCAGTAAAAGATGTCATTACAATGTCTGAATTACTAAAATACATCGGCTTAGATATAAAAGTGAATTTTAAACAAAATAAAATTCATATAAAAAATAATAATAAAAAAATTAAAACTTTAGCCCCTTACAGTTTTCTAAAAACTATGAGAGCGGGTGTAATTGTTCTAGGTCCTTTATTATCCAAATTTGGAAAGGCAAAAGTATCTTTACCTGGAGGATGTGCTATTGGGACTAGGCCAGTTGATATCCATCTTTTCGGATTAAAAAAATTAGGTGCAAAAATAAGAATTAAAAATGGTTATATACAAGCTGAAGCTAAAAATGGACTTATTGGCACAAAAATTAAACTTCCAAAAATTTCAGTTGGAGCGACAGAAAATTTAATTATTGCAGCCTGTTATGCTAAAGGCACTACATTTTTAAGAAATTGTGCATGTGAGCCTGAAATAAAAGATTTAACTAATTTTTTAAAAAAAATGGGTGCTAATATTAAATGGATAAAAAAAAGAGAGATTAAAATAGTTGGTATCAAAGAATTTAAACCAGTAAATCATTCAGTGATGTTTGACAGAATTGAAGCAGGAACTTTTATAATTGCTGGCGCATTAATTGGAAAAAAACTAAAAATTACAGCAATAGATACAAGAATTATGAGAAGAGAGATAGAAATTCTTAAAAAAATGGGTGTCAAATTTCAAATAAAAAAAAATGAAATCACAATCTTTAATACAAAAAATATTAAACCTATATCCATTAAAACAGAACCTTATCCAGGTTTTCCAACCGATCTTCAAGCTCAAATCATGGTCCTAATGACAAAATCAAATGGAGTATCAAAAATAAAGGAAAGTATTTTTGAAAATCGTTTCATGCATGTTCCTGAGCTAAACAGAATGGGAGCAAAAATTAAAGTATCAGGTAATACTTCCAGAGTTGAAGGCCAAAAAAATTTAAATGGAGCTGAAGTAATGGCCACTGATTTAAGAGCCTCAGTAAGTTTGGTTTTAGCTGGTCTAATTGCAAAAAATAGGACAGTTATAAACAGAGTTTATCATTTAGATAGGGGATACGAAAATTTAGAAAACAAACTAAAAAGGTGTGGCGCACATATTTCTAGAATAAATTATTAATGGATAAAAAAAGTTTAAAACTAAACGCAACCTCTGAAGAAGATCTAAAGATTATGTCTGCTCATTTACAGGATTCTATTACTCAGGTCAAAAATATTGCTCACCTCAAAAAAAATGGAATATTTTTAATACAGTTTAATCGCTTTATGTGGGAGGACGTTGAAAAAGGTGTTTTTAGAAAGAATAAAAGAATTTTATCAGTTCTTAAATTTGAGTCTGTAATTGATGTTTTCTCAAAGAATATCAATCAAAAGAGTACTGAGCGTTTTTTAGACTTTTTAGCGATTGAAACTAAATTTTTGTCTGATAAAAACTACGAAATAAAATTAAATTTTGCTGGAAATATTTTGTTAAAATTAAAAACAGAGATAATAGAATGTTTTCTAGAGGACATAAGTGAACCTTGGGAAACTAAAAACAAACCTAAACATGACCTTATAAATGATTAAAATACTTAACAAAAAATCAAAAAACTTCAAAAAAAAATTTGAAATGTATTTAAATTTAAGAAGGGAATACTCTGATAGTAAAACAGACGTAGTGAGAAAAATAATAAAAAATGTTAAAAAATATAAGGATAAATCTGTCTTAAAGTATGAAAAAAAATTTAATAATATAAAGAAGTTAAATAGAAAAAACTTAATTTTTACAAAATCTGAGATTGAAAAAAGCATCAAAAACTTAGAACCAAATGTTAAAAATTCAATTGATCTTGCTTTTAAAAGAATATTAATTTTCCATAAAAACCAAAAATTTAATAGCTTCAAAATTAAAGATGTTTACAAAAACTCTTTTGTTTATAGATCGAAACCTATAAGCAAAATAGGCGTTTATGTTCCTGGCGGAAGAGCTAGCTATCCAAGTTCAGTTTTAATGAATTGCATACCAGCTATTGTTGCTGGAGTAAAAGATATTTATATGACTGTACCATCTACGAATAACCAGATAAACCCCGGGGTACTTTATGCTGCAAAAAAATGTAAAGTGAAAAAAATTTATAAGCTTGGTGGAGCTCAAGCAGTTGCAGCTTTTGCTTTTGGCACAGAAACCATTGAAAAAGTTGAAAAAATTGTTGGCCCAGGTAACGAGTACGTAGCTTTAGCAAAAAAAGAAATCTCAGGTACTTCAGGAATAGATATGTTTGCAGGACCTTCAGAAGTAACAATTGTAGCAGATAAAAATTCAAAACCCGACTGGATCTCAGCAGATTTAATTGCCCAATCAGAACATGATGAGATGTCTCAATCTATTTTAATTACTGATAATAAGGATCTGGTATCAAAAGTTCAAAACTTTATAAATAAACAACTTAAATTTTTACCTAAAAGAAAAATTGCTTCAAAAAGTTTAAAAAAATTTGGACTTGCCATTTTGGTAAAAAATTTAAGCCAAGCTGCTGATGTTGTTAATATGATTGCCCCAGAACACTTGCAAATTTATGCAAAGAAACCAGACAAATATCTTAAGTTAATAAATAATGCTGGGTCTATATTTTTAGGACCTTATTCACCCGAGGCAATCGGCGATTATATTGCTGGGCCTAATCACGTTCTTCCTACATCAGGAACAGCTAAATTTTCATCTGGGTTGTCAGTCTTTGATTTTTTAAAAAGGCAGTCTATTATTAAAATAACCAAAAGAGGTATTGAAAAATTAGGATCATCTGTTGTAACTTTGTCAAAGTATGAAAACTTACATGGGCATGCTAATTCTGTAAAACTTAGAATTAAAGGAAGGTAAAAAATTGGTTAAGCAAGAAAAAATAGAATTTAAAGGAAAAGTAACAGAATTATTGCCTAATGCTATGTTTAGAGTGAAACTTGAGAACAACCACGAAGTATTAGCTCACACCGCTGGAAAATTAAGAAAGAATAGAATAAGAGTTTTGGCTGGCGATCAAGTTCTTGTTGAGATGACACCATATGATTTGACTAAGGGAAGAATTACATTTCGATTTTAACTCATTAAAATGCTTAATAGCTAATTTCATAGTGAATATATTGTTCCATATTTAGGTCTGAAGAAATCTTTTCAAATATTTCATCAATTAAAAAATCAAACTTTCTGAAATTTTTGTCTTTTCTCCATTTTATATAATTATTATTAGTCTTCGTCAGCCAACTTATTCCTCTAGTCCAACCCCAAATTTTATCATTATTTGGAATTTTTCTAGATACTTTAAGCTTGTTTCTTTTTATTAAGATTTCCAAACCTTTTTTTGTAAATAATGTTCTATGGTAAGGAGCTGCCACAACCCAAGAGTAAGATTTCAATATTTTAATTTGTAAGTTTTCACCTGAAGGCACAGTGATAAAAATTCGTCCGTTTGGCTTTAATAATTTTTTAATTCTATTTATTAGTTTCGAAGGATTATATGCATGTTCCAAAACACCATGTAAAAATATATAGTCAAATTTAATATTTTTTATTTCACTTTGATTATGAAATTCCTCAAAATTTGATTGGAAAAAAATTATATTTTTATAATTATTTCTATTCATTTTAATAATATTGGCATCCTGATCAAATCCGTAAATCTTTGTGAAACCCATTTTTTTTAAGTCATAGCACAACTCTCCTGTACCACACCCTATATCAATTACATTTTTTTGCTTATTAACTTTAATTAAATTTTTGTATTTTTTAAACCATAAGCTCTGTGGTTTTTTTGATTTCTTTGATTTTTTTTTGAAAGAAAAATTATTTTGATTGTGCATTGCTTTCAAATGTAAATATTCTAATTTTTTTTCACTAAGATTTTTAGTATCCACATATAGGGAGAGACAATTTAAACATTTGAAATATATATAATTATTTAAACTGAAGTCTTTCTTTTTACTTTTAGTAAAAAGAGCTCTTTTTTTGTTTTCGCATGCTGGACAAACTGAACTCATTTATTTATAGATATATTGGTTTAATTGTAAATTTAATATTAAACGGAACAAAAAGCCAATTTAATAAGTACGGTAAGTAATAATATTAAAGCTTATTATCATAAACACTAGTTTTTTAGCACACTATATGATAAATTTTTTTAACAATTATGGGTAGAAACCTAAATTTAAGTATTATAGAACCTTTCGAATTTAGAATAGATAATAATTTGGCCTTGTAGCTCAGTAGTAGAGCAGTACCCTGAAAAGGTATGTGTCGTTTGTGCGATTCAAACCAAGGCCACCTCAACAGAATATCTCTGGACATCACATAGGTTTGACTGGTATATCCGAAAAAAATGAACTTTTCTTTAGAAATAACAATGAAAACTGACCTTTCTATTTTACCAAAGGTTAAAGATGTTTACATAACAATGCTTCCTGGGAATGATTTTAAAGAAGTTGCCCAAAAGGCAAAAGAACTAGTCCAATCCGGGTTTAACCCTGTTCCTCATTTTCCTGCAAGATCCATTAAAAATTTAAACCAGTTAAAAGAGTACGTTTCGATGTGTAAGGATTATGGTGTAAAACAAGCTCTTGTTATAGGTGGTAGCGCTGAACCAATAGGCGATTACCACTGCTCGTTGCAGATTTTAGAGACAGGATTATTTGAGAGTTTTAAGATAGGAATCGCTGGACATCCTGAGGGGTCCCCTGATATATCGGATTCTGATTTGGAGAAAGCGATGAAAGATAAAAAACCATTCGCAGATTATATTGTCACTCAGTGGCTTTTAAATCCAGAACCAATAAATAAATTTATTTCAAAACAAACTTTACCAGTTCATGTTGGAATTACAGGACCCTTAAAATTAATGAGTCTTATAAAATTTGCAAATATTGTTGGAGCTAAAAATTCTTTAAACTTTATTAAATCTAATGCTGCTAAAGCGATGAATTTGTTAAAACCATCAGATCCAAATGAATTAATTGACCAAGTTAAAAAATCGACAGGTAATTTTCATATCTATACCTTTGGTGGATTAAAAGAAACCAATAAATGGTTGGTAAAAAATAATTATGCCTAAAAAGATACCCAACTCTTATAAAGTTGAAAAAGTAAATTACGATAAAGTCAAACACGAAACCTCAGTAGATCAATCAGACAGACAAGTTCCATACAATTTAAGACAAAGCGGTCCTACGAAAGTAGAAATGCTAATCTCAACTCGAGTCAGAAAATCTCCCTATTGGCATTTGTCTATGAAAGCTGGTTGTTGGAGAGCTACAGTTTATAATCGTATATACCATCCAAGAGGATATGTAAGACCAGAAAAAGGTGGTGCGATGGTTGAATATCAAGCTATAAAAAATCACGTCACAATGTGGAATGTAGCAGTTGAAAGACAAATTTGTGTAAAAGGTCCAGATGCAGAAAAATTTGTTGATTATGTAATTACAAGAGATGCAGCAAAAATTTCAACTATGAGAGGGCGTTATGTAATACTTTGTAATTATAAAGGTGGTGTTCTTAACGATCCTGTTTTACTGAGAGTTGAAGATGATGAATTTTGGTTTAGTTTGTCTGACTCTGACATTGGTTTATATCTACAGGGCGTCAATTCAGACAAAAGATTTAATGTTGAAATAGATGAAATTGACACTTGTCCAGTTCAAATCCAAGGACCAAAATCTAAAGCTTTAATGAAAGATTTGGTGGGAGACCAAGTAGATATGGATAATATTCCTTTCTACGGTTTGGCTAAAGCGAAAATAGGTGGTAGGGATTGTGTAATTTCACAATCAGGTTTTTCAGGTGAAGCTGGTTATGAAATTTATTTAAGAAATGCAACTTTGTATGCCGAAGATATGTGGAATACTGTGCTTAAAGCTGGAAAGAAACATAAATTAATGGTTATAGCACCAGCGCACCATAGAAGAATACAAGCTGGAATACTATCTTGGGGACAGGATTTAGATCACGAGCATAACCCATTTCAATGTAACCTCGGTTATCAAGTTTCGCTATCAGGTAAAGGAGCATGGGATAAAAAAACAGATTATGTAGGTAAAGATTCATTGGAGAAAATGAAAGAACAAATTAAAAATGGGGAAAAACCATATAAGCTTCAACTTGTGGGTTTAGAAATGGGTGGTAAGCCAATCGAAGATTATGCAAACGACTTTTGGTTAATATCAAATGATAAAGGAGGTAAGCCGGTTGGATTTATTACCTCTCCTTGGTACCATCCTGAAAAAGGCACAAATATAGCTATGGGTTATGTGCCATTTGAGGGAAATTTAAGCGCAAATGGTTTTCCAATTGGTAACTTTGGAAAAAAATATAAAGTACATTTGCCAAAAAAATATTCAAACAAACCTGTTAATGCGACAGTTGTGCCAATACCATTTACTCAGTCATTTAATAAGAATACCAGAGAGTCAAATTAATTTAACATAATTTAATGATTGGAAAATTTAACAACATTTTTTACCTAGCAGTATTTTTAATTCACTTCTTAGCTTATGGAGTTTATGCTTTTAAATCTGTCATCGGAACGAAATCTTTTATTAAACAATACGGTATGGACGTAACTTCAGCTGGGATAGTCAGATTTTTTGGAGGATTTTTCATTGGTTCAATCTTAATGGCTTTATACATTCTTTTTATAAGAGAAAATGGGGTTGAAGCTACTTGGGCTTTTTTTAATCTAGTATTTGTTCAGAATTTGGTTTTATTTTTTATTGGCATATACAACCATTTTATCAACAAACTTGGCCATACAAAAAAAACGTCAATAGAACAAGTTATTGCACCAAGTATTCTTACATTATTAAGTGCAACTCTGTGTTATGGTTTAGCAGATAAAATTTATATATAAGTTTTACTGAAGCTTGTCTTTATCCATATTATCTTCATAAAAACCAAACTTTGTTATTTCATTTAAAGTATTAGCAGCCTCATTTAAATCAGCAACTTCTAAAACTTTTTGTTTTTCACTAGCAGAGAAAGGCGATATCATTGCCAAAGTGTAGATTTGCTGAAAAGCTTCTAATTTAGATATTTCTTTCCAGTCAATTAGCATACCTTGTTGGTAAAAATATTTTTTTGAATTGTTAATTAGTTTAATGAGCAATTCATCTTTTACCTTATATTCCTTTAGATTTTTATCTTTTTCAAAATCATCATAATTTACTAAAAATTCTCTATACAGTTTTTTATTTTCAATTTCCTCCTTTATTCTAAATCTAGACAAACCTTTTAAATTTATTAAAATTCTCCCGTCAGACGTTCTTTCATGCCTATCAATTTTTCCTAAACATCCTACTTTAAAAACACCACCATCTACTTTATTTGATTGTATCATGCCAATATATTTATCACCTTTTAACGCATCCTCAACCATATTTACGTATCTCTTTTCAAAAATATTTAGGGGCAAATTAGTTTTAGGAAAAAATATTGCTCCTCTTAAGGGAAAAATAGAAATTTTTTTTGGTAAATCAAAATTCATTAAATTATGCAACTCTCCCATGACAGTGTTTATACTTTTTACCTGAACCACAAGAACATGGATCGTTCCGTGAAATTTTTCTTTTTTTTATAAAAGTTTTTTGTTTAGCTACATTATTTTTTTCTTCAACAACTACGTTGGTGTTAATTAAGAATTTTAAAGTTTCAGTTTTAATTTTAAACAGTAAATTCTCAAATAGATCGAATGCTTCTCTTCTAAACTCAGCTAGAGGATCTTTTTGTCCATAACTTCTTAGTCCAACAACCTGTCTTAATTGTTCCAAATATTGCAAGTGAGATCTCCATAAAAAATCTAATATTTGTAAAAAGACTCTTTTTTCGATTTCATTATTGTGATTCTCACCTAAAACCCTAATTCTCTCTTTCCTTTTTTCTTGAAAAAAGTCGATAAAATGTTTGCTAATTTCTTTTGTTTTCATTTTTGAAAATTTCTCTATATTTTTATCATCAAAAGCATTTCCGTAATTTGTTTTAATTTCGTTTGAAAATGTTTTCAAATTATTATTTTTAGTGAAATTTTGGTGTGATAATTCTAAATTTTTGTTTATTTCATTGAGGAATGAAAAAATCATATCTTTTATATCATTATTATGAAGAATTTCTAATCTTTGTCCAAAAATAATTTTTCTTTGGTCGTTCATAACATCATCAAATTTTAAAAGAGTTTTTCTTATTTCAAAGTTTCTTGCTTCTACTTTTTGTTGCGCTCTCTCAATTGCTTTATTAATCCATGGATGGTTTATAGACTCATTTTTTTTCAAACCTAATTTTTTTAACATGCCATCTATTGATTCCCCCCCGAAAATTCTCATCAAATCATCCTCAAGACTTATATAAAATACAGAAGATCCAGGATCACCCTGTCTACCAGATCTACCTCTTAACTGATTATCTATTCGTCTACTCTCATGTCTCTCAGTTCCTACA
>MDSV01199046.1_pt1 | contig 12613 bp, 14 predicted proteins | sample 810851 | NCBI WGS metagenome assembly MDSV01 (sample SAMN05326640, study PRJNA326480) | marine metagenome | isolation source: seawater | place: Atlantic Ocean: North East | collected 2012
ATAAAAAATTAGTAGAAAATTACAAAATTGAGCCACAATACTGTATATTCTTTGAAGATATAGCAAGAAATTTAAAACCAGCTTACGAATTGGGAATGAAAACAGTTTGGATTAAAAATGATGAACCGTGGGCGGCAAAATACTCAGATGAAGACTTTATAGATTATAAAACAGATAACTTGGCAAAATTTTTAAAGGAGATAAATGAACTTAGATAAATTAGAAAAAACTATTAATGAAAGCTTTGAAATTAAGGATAAAATAGGCCCTAAATCAGATAAAAAAATTATCAAAGCAATTAATGAAACAATTGAATTAGTCGATGCTGGTAAAATTAGAGTTGCAAATAAAATTAATGATATGTGGGTTGTTAATCAGTGGATTAAAAAGGCAATTCTTTTAAGCTTTAGAGTGAACAAGATGACAATTTCAAAAGGACCTTACACTACTTGGTATGATAAAGTTCCAGGCAAAACTGTTAAATGGAAAGAAAAAGATTGGAAAAAAGCAGGATATAGACACGTTCCAAATGGAGTTGTTAGAAGAGGATCTTTCATTGCAAATAATGTTGTACTAATGCCTTCATTTGTAAATTTAGGTGCATATGTTGATGAAGGAACAATGATTGACACTTGGGCCTCTGTTGGTTCATGTGCTCAAGTTGGAAAAAACTGTCATATTTCTGGTGGGGCAGGAATTGGTGGCGTTCTGGAACCTCTGCAAGCTGGTCCTGTTATAATCGAAGATAATTGTTTTGTAGGTGCTAGATCTGAAATTGCTGAAGGAGTTTTAGTTGAAGAAGGTGCTGTTATTTCAATGGGAGTTTATATTGGTGCTTCAACAAAAATTGTAGATAGATCAACTGGTGAAATTACTTTTGGCAAAGTTCCAGCTTATTCTGTAGTTGTGCCAGGAAGTTTACCAAATAAAAATAATCCTGACGGCCCATCTTTGTACTGTGCTGTAATTGTTAAAAAAGTCGACTCCAAAACAAGAAGCAAAACATCCATTAACGATCTATTAAGAGACTAATGCCTAACATTAATGAAATTACATTAGCTAAAGATCTTATTAAATTTCCAAGCATCACGCCAAAAGATGCGGGTGCTATTGGATTTTTAGCAAAAAAATTAAGACAACTTGGCTTCGATTGTAAAGTTTTGGAATTTAAAGACAAAAAAAGTAAGCCAATAAAAAATTTATATGCAAGATTAGGAAAAAAAAGACCAAATTTATGTTACGCAGGTCACACTGATGTCGTTCCCCCGGGAAATATAAAAGATTGGACTGTTAATCCTTTTAAACCGACAATTAAAAAAAATCATTTAATTGGAAGAGGCGCTAATGACATGAAAAGTTCAATTGCGTGTTTTGTTTCGGCTGTAGATAAATTTTTAAAAAAAAATAAAAAATTTAATGGCTCTATTAGCTTTTTAATCACTGGTGATGAAGAAGGGTTAGCAATTAATGGAACAAAAAAAGTTGTAGACTATTTAAAAAGAAAAAAAGAAAAGATTGATTTTTGTATTGTTGGAGAGCCCACTAATCCAAATAAACTTGGAGAGATGATCAAAATTGGTAGACGCGGAAGCTTGTCAGGTACAATAGAGATTTCTGGTATGCAAGGCCATGTAGCATACCCTCATTTATCAAATAATCCTATTAATACACTAGTGAGTATTTGTAAAAAACTAAAAGAAACTAAGCTGGATAGAGGTAACAAAAATTTTCAACCATCTAATTTAGAATTCACATCTATTAATGTTGACAACAAAGCTCATAATGTAATCCCATCCAGAGCAAGAGCGCAATTCAATATTAGGTACAACAGTATTCATAACTCTGTAAGTTTAAGGAGAAAAATAAATCTCGTTGTAAAAAAAATTTGTAAAAAAAATAAATGTAAATTTAAAATACATTTTGTCGTAAATGGAGACTCTTTTTTAACAAAACCTAATAAAACGATATTTATGGCAAAAAAAATAATAAAAAAGATTACAAAAATTACACCAAAATTCTCTACAACAGGTGGAACCTCAGACGCAAGGTTTATTAGAAAAATTTCACCTTGTCTTGAGTTTGGTTTGGTTAATAAAACAATGCATAAAATTGATGAGTGTGTATCGTTAAAAGATTTGAAAAATCTAACAAATATATACCATTGTATTATTAAGGATTATTTTAAGTGAGTCCTTTCAAAGTAAGAAGATCTAAAATCGATAATTTGGGCCTTTACGCTGCTAAAGATATTAAAAAAGGTTCTAAAGTAATAGAGTATAAGGGTAAGGTAATTACAAGACGTGAAGCAGAAGAAAATCCAAAATACGATAATGGTAAAGCTATTTATCTTTTTAATTTAAATAAGAGATATGATCTTGATGGAGATTTTAAGTTTAATACTGCTAGACTAATAAATCATTCATGCGATCCTAACTGTGAAGTTACTGGAACAGGGATAAAAGTCTGGGTATCCGCTATCAAGGATATTAAAAAAGGAGAGGAATTTTCTTATGACTACGGTTTTAGTTTTGATGAAGATTATAAAAATTACCCCTGCAGATGTGGTACAAAAAATTGTTGTGGTTATATTGTCAGAGAAGGATCTAGATGGCGAATAAAAAAAAAGAAAAATATCAAATAGATATAATTTTACCTAATTACAATAGTTCAAAATACATAGTTGAAACTGTCAAAAGCATTTTAAATCAGTCCTATAAAAAATGGAAATTAATTATTGTCGACGATTTTTCGGATGAAAAAACTTTAAGAATACTAAAAAAAAAATTTAAAGAGAAAAATATAAAAATTTACTTTTTAAAAAAAAATCAAGGTGCAGGTTTTTGCAGAAATTATGCTATTGCTAAATCTAATTCACCCTATTTAGCCTTTATTGACTCTGATGATATTTGGAAGAGAGAAAAACTTGAAAAACAACTTCATTTTATGAAAAAGAATAATTATTCTTTCTCATACACTGATTATATAACTTTTGGAGACAAAAATAGAAAAGTTAAAAATCCTAAAAAAATAAATTACGTTGATTTTATTAAGAACACTTCAATAGCCACAAGTACAATGATTGTTAAGAGGGATAAAATTAAAAATATAAAATTTACTAACTCAAAAATTTGTGAAGATTATTATTTCAAATGTAAATTGCTTAAAAAAGTTAAATACGCTTATTGTTTAAAAAAATATCTCACAAAATATAGGGTAAGGAAAAGTTCATTACAAAGTAATAATCTTCAAAATATTTATTGGATTTATAAAATAAACAAAGACTATAATAAATTAAATTTTTTTAGTAATGTTTTTTCTCTTATTAATATTTCGATTAATTCTCTTAGAAAATATGGAGGCAAAAATATTTTCTAAATTTAATATTTTATATAAAGTAAGTATAAACCACAGGCTGGAGCAGGCGGAGCGCATCTAGCTCTTTTTTTTGATTTAAAAGCTTTTCTGAAATCTTGAATGCTCCATTTATTTGTTGCTAGATAATTTAAACTGCCTACCATTGATCTCACTTGATTTTGTAAAAAGGATTTTGAAATAAATTTAATCTTAATTATATCATTCGCTTTACTTATTTGAATCTGTTTTATTTTTTTTATTGGAGATTTTGCAGAACATGAGGCTGCTCTAAAAGTTGAAAAATTATGTGTACCTTCCAGCATTTTTGCACCTTTCTTCAACAGTTTTAAATCAATTTTTTTTTTTACGTGCCAAGCTCTATTGCGATGTATTGATAATGAGCCCTCCCTATTAATTATCAAATATTCATAAGTCCGCAATTTAGCGCTATGTCTTGAGTGAAAATTTTTTGATTTTTCTTTTATTTCTAGAATTGAAATCATTTTTTTTTTTAAAAAAAAGTTAAGAGAGTTTAGAAATTTTTTTTTATTTTCTATTTTTTTAGTATAGTTGAAACAAGCATATTGCGACAAAGCATGTACACCTTTATCAGTCCTTCCTGCACCTGAAATTCTAATCTTTGCTTTCAAAATTTTTTTTAAAACTTTTTCAATGTTATCTTGAACTGTTTCACCATTTTTTTGACTTTGCCAACCGACAAAATTTGTACCATCATATTCAATCCTCATTAAATATTTAAACATGTTTAAATTAATTTGTGACCGACTCTCATACTGTTGCCTCTTAAAAAATCGTCTACTGTCATCTTTTGTTTACCCTCTTTTTTAAGCTCTAAGACTTGAACAGCGTTTTTAAGGCAAGCTATTGTTAGTTTATCATCTATAATTTCGCCTGGTTCACCACTTTTGCTTATTTCTTTTGCTCTAATTATTTTTATTCTATTTCCTGATAATTCAAACCAACTACCAGGAGTTGGGTGAAGAGCGTTAATTTTTGCTATAATTTTATTAGCTTCAACATTCCAATTTATTTTAGTTTCTGACTTTTGAATTTTTTTTGCATATGTGGCTTCTAGCTCATTTTGCTGAACAAAATTACTTTTATTAGTTTCAATCAATTTAAGGGCATCAATTATTAATTTAGAACCTAGATCTGACATTTTTTGGCTGAGATTTTGATAAGTAGTATCTTTTGAAATTTTTATCTTTGATTGCATTAGAACTGGACCAGCATCCAGCTTTGGAATAATTTTCATTATAGAAATTCCACTTTCAGAATCCATATTCATTATTGATCTTTGAATAGGTGCTGCACCTCTCCATTTTGGCAAAATTGAAGCATGCACATTAATAAAAGGTATTTTTTTTAAATCTAGCAGTTTTTTTGGAAGAATTTTTCCATAAGCAACAACAATGACTAAATCAGGATTTAAACTTTTAAAATAATCAAGTTCATTTTGAGCATCAAATGAAACTGGACATCTTACACTTAAATTTAGTTGATCCGCACAAACATTAATAGCGGAGTTTTGGATCTTTTGACCCCTATCTTTTTTTTTTGCAGGTTGAGTATAAACCTTAATAATTTTGTGATTAGATTTTTGAATTGATTTTAATATTGGAACAGCAAATTCTGGGGTTCCCATAAAAATTATTTTTAAAGCCATCTAATTTATAAAACAACTTTATTAAGTTCTTTTTTTTGTTTTACTAATTTTTTAATAATCATGTCTTTTTTTAGTTTAGATAAATAGTCAATAAATAATATACCATTTAAATGATCGACTTCATGTTGAATACAAGTTGAAAGAAGCCCTTTCGCATTAATTTCTTTTTTTTTTCCATTATAATCTATAAAACTTATTTTACATTCTGCTGGTCTTTCTATTTCGGCAAAATGCCCGGGTAAAGACAAGCACCCTTCTTCATATGATGAAGTGTTATTGGATTTAGAAATTATTTCAGGATTTATCAGAAATAGTGGATTTTTTTTTTCTTTATCTTTTGAAATATCGATAACAATTAAACGTTTTAAAATACCAACTTGTACGGCTGCTAAACCTATTCCGGGCGCAGCATACATGGTCTCCAGCATATCATCTAATAATCTTCTAAGTTCATTATCAACTGTTTCTATTGGTTCGCTTTCTTTTCTTAGAATAGGATCAGGCTCTATTACAATTATTTTTTGGGACATTGTTATTTATATTTTAATTAAATTCTTTTGGGTAGAGCAGAATTCAAAACTTTATTTCTAATCGTCAAAAGATTCATTTTATTTAAAAGATTAGTAACAAAATATATGGTTTCTGGGTCAAGTTGATAAGGTTCATCCTCACCAATTATCTCCACTATTTTTAAAGCTAAGAACGCTTTTTGGTCATCCTCAATTAATTGTAATAAATTTTTAGGTATATCAAATTTTTTTACACGTTCTTCAAACTTAAAGTTTGCTGGCAAAGAAAAACCATCTTTAACTAAAGAGTCAACCAATGCAAGGTCTTTTGCTGAAACAAAATATTTTTTATTTTTAGCGATCCTCTTAAAAATTTTATCAATATCTTTTTGAGCTTTTTTCTTATTTTCTCCTTCTATAAGATATTTTAATATTTTGGATTGATGTAAAATTTTATCATTATATTTTACTTTTCCTAGATTAAAATCTTTACCCGAAACAATTTTTGTTAAAGCAATTTCTTTATATTCCGAAGGTAAATTTTCAACACCAAGTTCTTCTATTTTATCACTTAAAAATTCTGAATAAATTTTTACAAAATCAGCCTTTTTGAACAAATCTTCCAATAAAAAAAGGTATTCTAATTTTGACTCTATATCTTCTGATAAAAGATATTTTTGATAAATAAGTGCTCTAGCATCGCTTTCGTTTAAAGTTTGATAACTGTTTTTTGCATTGATCAAAGTATTTAACTTAAAAGGTATTTGTTTATAAATTTCGAAAATTTTGTTTTTGTCTAATTGATCATTATTAGCTGCTATCTCTAATTCTCTAAGTTTTTCCTTATTTGTGGCATCCTCCAATTTTATTAAATTTGCTGCATTTAGGTATTTCCAAATTTCAGGTTTAGTATTTTTTTTAGGCTCATATTTAAAATTAGCAATAGTAATGCTTGAGAGATAAAAATTTAAAAGATTTTTTTCATTTATCTTGTCACTAGTTTTCTCAGTGACTCCAAGAAGGAAATTTATTTTATCATCGTAATATTTACTAGATTGCTTTTGTTCTCTTAGTAAATCCAATAAAAGTTGTGCTTCTTGTTTTTTATTATTAAAAATTAAGCAATAAATTTTAAATTTTTCTAAATATGCATCCTTAATTTTTGCATCGATAAATCCAATTTTCTCACAAGCTTCCTTTATATTTCCACTCGAAATATTTTTATCAACTAAATATTGAACTACTTTGCTTTTACTATCGAATTGATCATTTTGTTTTAAAAAACTCTCTATTAAATCTAAACGATCGTTTTGAATTAGCCAGTCAATTTTTAAGTTAACAAATTCTTTTTCAGTCATTTCATTTGGTGGATACGAGAATGAAAATAATATTACTTCTAAGATTTCATTAGAAGATTTGGAAAGATTAATTTTTTTTAATCTCTTTAAACTTGATCTTAAATCCTCTGCTTTAGTAGTTGACCACATGTTTAAGCCTAAATCATAATTTGCTGGCTCATAAATGCCATAAACTTTTTTTTCATCAGGATTAATTGTTAAGCTATTTTGAATCTGAATTGTTTCTGTTGCTTGTATAGTTTGATTGGACTCAAGATTTGGTTTTTTTTGTAAATCTTGTTTTTTTGGTATTTGAGTTTCTGATACTTCTTTTTTTTTATTATTCCAAATATCAATTTTTTCCTCACCAATAACAGGTGAACTTAAAAAAATAATTAATAAGCCTGCTAGATAGTTAAAGCTTCTTAATTTCATTAGTTACATCGATTTGATATTTTTTTTCTGGACTTGGAAAACTTATTTTTTCTATTAAAAAAATAGCAAAAATAAAAACAATAATTAGTAATAATATTTTTATTAAAGTTTTTAATATTGAACTTCCTAAGCTAGGTTGTCTGTTGTATTTAAGTTGCATACTTTATGATTTAATTTAAACTGAATAAATAAGACATATTTATGAAAATTCAAAATCAAAAAATTAGCTAAAGTGGGAAAAAACCTTACTTTGACCGGAATGATGGGGGTGGGAAAATCTACTATTGGTAAAAACTTGGCTAAAAAGCTTAAATATAATTTTATTGATGTTGATAAACTTATTGAAAAAAAGGAGGGGTTATCAGTAAATTTAATATTTAAAAACAAAGGAGAAAATTATTTTAGGAAGATTGAAAATGATATAACTCTATCTGAATTAAAAAAAAATAATTCTGTTGTATCTTTAGGTGGCGGTGCTTTTTTAAATAATAACATCAGGAAAAATTCAAAAAAATTTTCTATCAGTTTTTGGTTAGATGTTCCAATTGATAAACTGATAAAAAGACTAGGTAAAAGTAGGCAAAGACCTCTTTTATATAAGAAAAATATAAGTGAGACTGTAAAAAAAATTTATTTTGAAAGAAAAAAAATTTATAATGAAGCTGATTTTAGAATTAGATGCGGATCACTTAAGACTGATAAAATAGTAGATGAAATATTAAATTTATATGAAAAATCAACAAATAAAATTTAAAACTAAAGATATTAGTTATTCCATTATAATTGGTGATAAGGCATTAAACATTTTGCCGAATAAAATTAAATTTTTATGTCCTAAAACAAAAAAAATAGCTTTAATTATAGATAAAAATATTCCTACAAAGTTTAAAAATCTTTTAAAAAATAAATTAAAAAATTATAATCTTTTATTCATTTTCTTTAATGCTAATGAAAAAAATAAGTCTATTAAAACTGTAAATAATTTTTTAGATACTCTAATGTCTAAAAATTTTAATCGTTCAGATTTAATAATTAGTGTCGGTGGAGGTATAACAGGTGATGTAGCTGGTTTTGTAGCTAGTATTTTTAAAAGGGGAATTAATTTTATTAATATTCCATCAACTCTGCTCGCGCAAGTTGACTCAGCAATAGGTGGTAAAACTGGTGTCAATTCACGTCATGGAAAAAATCTTATAGGTTCATTCTACCAACCAAAATTAGTTATAAGCGACACATCTTTTATAAAATCTTTATCCAAAAAAGAAATGATTTGTGGATACGCCGAAATTCTTAAACATTCAATAATTAAAGATCAAAAATTTTTTAATTGGTTAGAAAAAAATACTAAATCAATACTTGTGAAGAAAAATTTACAATTAGTGTACGCAATAAAAAAAAGCTGTGAAATTAAAAAATATTTTGTAACAAGTGATGTAAACGAAAAAGGCCTTAGAATGATTTTAAATTTTGGCCATACATTTGCACATGCAATTGAAGCTAAAAATAAATATTCGCAAAAAAATTCACACGGAGAAGCTGTTTTATCAGGTATGATTTTAGAGACCAAACTCTCAGTGATAAGAAAAATTTGCAAGCTAAAAACATTTTCCCAAATCAAAAATATTTATTTAAAAAATAATTTAACTTATACTTATAAAAACTATTCTAAAAAAGGCTCAATTTCTAAATTAATTCCTTACCTAAAAAATGATAAAAAAAATAATGATGAAAAAGTTAATTTCTTACTTTTGAAAAAAATAGGAAAAACTGCATTACCAAATGAAAGTAAAATCTCAATAGATAACTTGAAGAAATTAAGTAAAGCTATTTCTCAATGCTGATTTCTAAAGCATGAATTTTTGTTTTAAGATCATCGCTCAAAACCTTCATTACGATTTTTTGAGCGCTTACTCTTGATAAAGAATTCAAATATAATGATTTTATTTTTAAATGTAGATGAAACATTTCTGGAGAATAATGTTTATGCCCTTTATGTTTAAGAGAATTATCAACAATTTCAATATCTTCGATTTCAATTTGATCATTCAATTTTTTGCAAATTTCTTCAAAATAATTTTTCATTAATTTAATTTTACTATATAGAACTATTCAATGAAAATAATTTGTGATTGGGAAAATTGTAATGAAATTGGGGCCTATAAAGCTCCTGTAGAAAAAGATAATAGCAAAAAGTATAGATTGCTTTGTTTAAATCATATCAAAATTTTCAATAAAAACTGGAATTATTTTGAAAATATGAATGATCAAGAAATTGAATTCTTTATCAAATCTGATTTAACGTGGCATAAATCTACTAAGACTTTTGGATCATCTGATAATTTTTTTAATATTTTGTGGAACAATGCTTTAGATGACAAATTAAACATCTTTAAAGGTTCAAATTTCAGAGATTTTAAGAAAACAAAAGTGTCACAGCAAGATAAAGATGCTCTGCAAGTAATGGAATTAAATCAAGAGGTAAAATGGGAACAAATACATGCTAAATTCAAAGAGCTTGTAAAAAAGTATCATCCTGATAAAAACCAAGGAAATAAAAAGTTTGAAGATAAGTTAAAAAAAATTACTTTGGCATATAGCCAACTTAAAAAAACTTTAGGAAAAAAATGAGTTCAGAACAATTTTTACATAAAACTGATATTAAATTATCTGTAAAACAAACATTTGGTTTCGAAAGTGATATGAAAGTTGACGCTTTTTCAAAAAAAAATGAATACGTTCCGAAAGTAGATCCAGATTATAAATTTGATAAAGATACTACTTTAGCAATATTAGCTGGCTTTTCTTTTAATAAAAGAGTTTTAATACAAGGTTACCATGGGACAGGAAAATCTACTCATATCGAACAAGTGGCTGCCAGACTTAATTGGCCCTGTATAAGAGTAAATTTAGATAGCCACATTAGCAGAATAGATTTAATCGGAAAAGATGCGATTATATTAAAAGATGGAAAACAAATAACTGAATTTAAAGAAGGTATTTTACCTTGGTCAATACAAAATCCAGTAGCATTAGTTTTTGATGAATATGATGCTGGCAGACCTGATGTGATGTTCGTAATCCAAAGAGTTTTAGAAAGTGAGGGAAATTTTACATTATTAGATAAAAATAAAGTTTTACAACAACACGATTTGTTTAGAATTTTTGCAACAACTAATACCGTCGGGCTTGGTGATACAACTGGTTTATATCATGGCACCCAACAAATTAACCAAGGTCAGATGGATAGATGGAATATAGTTTCGTCATTGAATTATTTGTCATTTGAAAAAGAATTAGAAATAGTTTTAGCAAAGAATAAGGATTTTAATAATAAAGAAGGAAAAGAGCTTTTGTCAAATATGGTAAAAGTCGCTGATCTAACAAGAAAAGGTTTTATTAATGGTGACATCTCTACTGTAATGAGTCCTCGTACAGTTTTACACTGGGCAGAAAATACAAGTATTTTTAAAGATAAAGGATATGCTTTCAGAATTACATTTTTAAATAAGTGTGATGAACTTGAAAAGAAGATAATTTCTGAATACTACCAAAGATGCTTTGGTGAGGACTTGCCTGAGTCATCAATCAATATCACTTTATAAAGTGGAAAATAAAAAAGAAAAAATAGCAGATTTTAAAACTGCAATTAGCTCTACCGTAAGATCATTATCTAATTCTGAAAAAATTGAAGTTTCATTTGGCAATGAAAGCTCTAAGTCTGAAAAAAATTCAATTAATCTGCCGGATCTTAGCAAGATAAATAACAAATTTAATTATAATCAAATAAGAGCAATTGCAGACTCTAAATCCCTAAAACATAGATTTTCTAATCTTAAAACATTTAAACAATATGAACCTGAAGGAAATATATCAAAACAGTTGTATAAAATTTCAGAAAAAATTAGATGTGAAAAAATAGGTACAAGCTATTTCAAAGGAGTAAAAAATAATATTGAAACCTTTTACCAAGAGAGGGTATCTGGTCTGGATCTTAAAAGTAGTCAAGATAAAATTGTTGAGTCTTTTGAAAACTACTTAAGAACAAATTTTCTTAACTTTGAAAATAATAGTCAACTCGATAAAAAACTAAAATCCTATAAAAAAGATTTAAATGAAAAATTTAAAGATAAAATTAATAAATTAAATGATTTTACTTTAGATCAAGAAAAATTTAATTCATTGATTTCCGAACTCATCATAAATATGAATCTTGATGAAAATTTGGATGAAGAAGAAAAAAAAGATGATGATCAAAGTAATGATGACAAGCAAAATAAACCAGACAACCAAGAGAAAAAGGCAAAAGAAAAAAGGGATAAGCAAGAGGAAATGTCCATAGACTCTAGTATGCCAGATCTTGAGAATGAGACGAAAGAGTCAGATCAAGCAGAGGAAGATGTAGAAATAGAGGACAGTTCTCAGCCAGATTTAAGAAAAAAAGGAAAAAGTACTTTAGGTGATTTAAATTATAAAACTTATACTGAAGAATTTGATGAAATTATAAAAGCAGAGGAATTAGAGAGTGTTGAGGAACTTACTAGGCTAAGAAAAAATTTAGATCAACAATTATTACAGCTAAAACACTTTATCTCTAAGCTTGCTAACAAATTGCAAAGAAAACTTTTAGCAAAACAAAATAGATCTTGGAATTTTGATCTTGAGGAAGGTTTATTAGATACATCAAAATTACCAAGGATAATTATGGATCCATTTAATTCCTTGTCTTTCAAAAAAGAGAAGGACATTGAATTTAAAGACACATTAGTAACGATTCTAATTGATAACTCAGGTTCTATGCGAGGCAAACCTATTTCTGTAGCAGCGATCTGCGCAGACATACTTTCTAGAACACTAGAAAGATGTGCAGTTAAAGTTGAAATACTTGGCTTTACCACAAAACATTGGAAAGGTGGATCTTCTAGAGAAAAATGGATGAAAAATGATAAGCCAACTTTGCCAGGAAGATTAAATGATCTCAGGCATATTATTTATAAATCAGCGGACACTCCTTGGAGACAGGCTAAAAATAATATGGGTCTAATGCTCAAAGAAGGATTATTAAAAGAAAATATTGACGGCGAAGCACTTAAATGGGCTCACAACAAAATGAATAGAAGAAAAGAAGAAAGAAAAATCCTTATGGTTATCTCAGATGGAGCTCCAGTAGACGACTCCACTTTATCAACAAATACGAGTGACTATCTAGAATCTAACCTAAAAAAAACAGTCAAATGGATTGAGAATAAAACAAATATTGAATTATTAGCTATTGGTATTGGTCATGATGTTAC
>MDSV01137893.1_pt1 | contig 12612 bp, 9 predicted proteins | sample 810851 | NCBI WGS metagenome assembly MDSV01 (sample SAMN05326640, study PRJNA326480) | marine metagenome | isolation source: seawater | place: Atlantic Ocean: North East | collected 2012
ACGACCCGAAGGGCACGGTCTTCACCACCTCCACGGTCTGGAACTTGGACGTGCCGCGATGGAGCACCTCCTCAACCTACGAGGCGGCGGCGGCGGGTGGCACGCAGGGACGTGAGGCGCGCGTTAGCTTCGGTTGTGTGCACGGAGACGGGCTCGGGAACGAGACGAGAAAGCGAGACGCGAGACTAGAGTGTACGCCGATATCGCGTTCGGGGTTGCCATGCTCCCGTCCCGTGGCCGGCGCGGCTTCGCCGCGCGCCGATCCCCCGCCGTCCGTCTCGGCCGAGAAGACGATGGATGGGGGCCGATAGGACACGCACCCTGTAGGACAAGGCGAGACCATCTTCCAGAATTTCGTGGTACCAAGTGCCTTCGTCGAACGCGTTAGCGCCGATGCCGCCCGGAGCCGACATTGCGGATCGACGTGCGGAACCTCAACGCTGACGCGCGCGTGTGAGTGGCGCGCCGGGCGAGCCGATTTCGGTGGTGTCGGACCTTTTCGAGACAGACCGCCAACTTTTTGAGTCGTGTCTCGTTCGCCCGATTCGACAAGTTGGGTTTCACGCTCAGCGAGACTTCCCTCGTCTCGCGCGTCTGCCAATTTCTTTCCATATTTGGGCGCGCGATGAGCGACGTCGGGGCGGGGTCCGCCTCGGCGCCGGAACCTCCCCCTCCCCTGGAGGCAGAGAACAGCCTGGAGGATGTCGACGGCGACGCGAGCCTCCTGGACAGCCCCGGACCCGGGGACCCCGACGACTCGCTGGCGCTTGAGGACCCCCCTCTGGTGGATGCGCCCGACCCCGGGGGAACCGACGACCGAAACGCGGTGACCGAGGAGGGAGCGGCGGACGGAACGGAGGAAACACCGCCTTTGACGGACGACGCGGCGGAGGAAGACGTCTCCGCGGACGCTCGAGAGACGCCCGAGGACGCTGAGGGCCCGACGGAGGAGTTCCCCGCGGACAACACGCCGGACGTGATCGTGACGCTCGTGATTTTGCCCGAGAACTTCCAGCACGTCCTGAACGTCAAGGCGATGACTACCGGCGCCGAGCTCAAGGAGGCGGTCGTGGCCGAGCTTCCGTTGCCCTACGACGCGCTGTCCCTGCGGTACGGCGAGGAGGACTTTCCAGACGACGTCGCGCTGCTGGACGTCGGGATCAAGCCTGGCGCCGCCGCCGAGCTCGAACTCGTCGTGCGCTTCGCGCCGGAGCCCGAGCCCGAGCCCGAGCCCGAGCCGGTTGCGATGCCCGAGTTCATCGACGTCGCGGTGTCGTCTTCGCGCACGGTGCGGGTCGCGATCGACTCCGCCGGGTCGCACGCGAAGCCGCGGTTCGTGGGCGGGTACCGGGACACGCGCGACGGCACGAAGTACCACCACGCGCAGATCCAGACGGAGCGGCGGAGGCCGATCGAACGCGCCGAAAAGTTCACCACGGAGACGCAGACGTACGAGCTTCGCTCGCGGAGGACGGAGACTGTGCGGGAGCAGAGCACGCAGATGGTTCGCCCCGATTTAGTGCTGGACGAGAGCCGGGACGTGACCGTGCGCGTCGGCGCGTACGTCACCGCCGAGGAGACCACGCGCATCAAGGCGGCCAAGGCGGTCATCCTGCAGCGCTTCGCGCGCGGCGCGCGCGACCGGCGCCGCCGCGACGCGCTGCGCGCCGCGCGCGACGCAGATGACACCGCCGCCGCCGCGGCGCTCGAAGCCGCGCGCGTCGCCGAAGAGCGGAAGCGCGCGTTCGACATCGAGCGGCGCGTTCGACCGCAAACGGACGCCGACTTCAAGCTGCTGCGTTCCGAGTTCGACGCGTGGCGGCTCGGGGAGGTGGCGAAGATCGACGCGGCGTTCCCGGCGCCGGTGGAGGCGGAGGCGCCCGAGAGCGTCGCCGTCGTCGAGGACGAGCGCCGCCGCGCGCTGGGCGCGAGCCTCTACTCCACGGCGACGCGCGCCGTGAGCGCCGCCGCCGACGCTGACGCCGCGGCTGCCGCGAGGGAGAGGCGGCGGCGCGCCATGGCCGAGCTGCTCGCGAAGGAGACCGAGATGCTGCTGGCGATCGAGCGCCTGCGTCGGCGCGCGGCGGAGGAGAACGAGCGGGAGCGCGTGCGCGGCGCGCTGGAGGACATGGCGTCCTCTAAACTTTGGGAAAAAAAGGACGGCGCGGTGGTGGTCGTGGACACCACGCAGGTGATTCGAGCGCGCGAGCTGCGCGCGTTGTACGACGCGTCGCAGCTGTCGTGCTCCGCGAGCGAGAGGCTGGAACTGCTGCGGCACCTGAAGTGGACGGTCCGCGAGTTCTCCACGAAGTTAACGCGGGACATCGCGGAGCTCGTCGACCGCGAGAGCGATTTGCTGTTGCGGCGCCGCGACCCGCGGACGATGGCGGGGTTACGGAAACGGCTCGGCGGTCTGTTCCTGCAGTTCATCGAGACGCCGGAGTTCAACCCCGAGGCGTCGCGGTACTCGGTCGCGGCGCTGGCGAAAGCCGAGCGGGAGGCTGAGAGGGAAGCCGAGCGCGCCGCGCGCGCCGAGCGGATACGACGCAGCCGAGAAAGCAGAGAAGCGCGTTGAGCGATCAGCAGTTAGGCTGTTGTAGGATACTCTCATCACGTGTTATTAAGTTACCTAATACACTACCGCACACACCGCCGCCACGCGGTACGACGTGACACACCTCGCCCACACGCGCGCTCGTTTCTCACTCCTCACCCGGTCCGCGAACCGTTCTTGGCTTCTCCGGCGGCGGCGCCGGCTTCTTTCGCAGACGCCGCCGGCAAAATGTTGCTTCCGAAGGCGCCCGACGCTTCGACGCTTTCTTTTTTTATGCCGGCGTCCGCCAGGCGCTCGGCGCGCCGAACACGCTCGGCCCAGAAGGACAGTACCACCGTGTACATCAGGTTGATCACCCCGAACGCTTGCACGCGGTTGTCCACGGGCACGAGGCCGTACAGGATGCCGTTCAGGGGAATCCAGGCGATGAAGTCCCCGAGGTAGAGCGTCTTCCAGGAGGACCGCAGACGTCGCGTCACCGCTTTTCCCGCGCCCCGCGCGCTGGGCGCGGCGTCGCTCTCGAAGTGCGTCATCGCCGCCATCGCGGCGAGGAACAGCGCGCACCACCACGGGGAGAAGACAATAAGGTCTGCGGCGACCATCTCCACGACGCGCGAGATGCCCCCGTCGGTCACCGCGTTCGCGTCGACGGGCGCGCCCGCGAACGGTTGGACTCGGACGAGCCCCTCGACGAAGCTCGAACGCCCCATCGCCGAAATCTCCTGAAACGTCGGCCAGGTGTCCGCGGCGTCGTCCAGCCACCTGTACCAGTAATGCGAGAGCACGCCGTCGAACGCGCCGAACGTGGCGAACCGGCGTAACCGCTTCGCGCTCACCTTGCCGCGCTCCTCGGGCTCCACGCAGAGTTCGTCCCACTCGTCGCACGTCGGCTGACGGAGCTCCCCCACCTGCGCGACGTAGTCGCTCAACACGTAACTCACGAGCGCGACGCCCGAGTCGTTCGCCACCTCCTGCAGCGGGAACACCCGAGCCAGCAGGGGGCCGCGGCGCGCGCGCGACCGCCGAACGGCGTTCCCGCTCAACGCGCGAGCCGCCGCTACCGGCGCCCTCGCAGACATGCGCGCGGAGGTGTGAGCCTTGTATGACGGTTTTAAAACGGATGAGGACGAGGTTTCCGTGTGGCGCTGACTCGGACGGCATCGACGAGTGTCTTGGGCACACAAAAAAAACATCGGCGAATGTTGATAAGTGTACGCGTTCGCCCTCGCACTTGCTTCTCGGCCGACCTGACCCTCCCTACTGCGCCTTCTTCGCCTCGTCGAGCATCTCCTCGAGCATCTTGATCTGCCTCTTCGCGACGGCCATGCCCGTGTCAAACCCCTTCTTCGTCTCCTCGTTCTGACGCTCAAGCGCGAAAATCTCCTTCTCCTGCAGCTTGCACCGCTCCTTGTACAAATCGCGGGACTCCTCCACCTTCGCGAGCGACGTCTTCGCGTCCCGGAGCTCCAGCCCGAGCTCGGAGGCTTGCGCGCGCGAGCACTCCAGCTCGTACTCCAGCTTCGCCACCTCCGCTTTCAACTCGCCTCCCCCTCCGAACAGACGCGCGACGGGGGACGTCCTTCGCTTGGGCTCGTCGGAGGGGTCCCCTGCTTTCGGGCGGTTCGGGGCGTAGTACGCCGGGGATCGACCGATGGGTTTGAGCGCGACGGGGGTGAACCCGGCGCGCCCGCGGTGCCAGGGCGAGCTAGAGGACACGGAGCCTCCGCGCGCGGGCGTGGACGCGGGGGCTAGAGCCGCACGCGCGGCGAAACAGGCGCTCATCGAGCCACCCAGGCCTCGTGCGCGGCGCGTCGTCGTGTGCCGTCGCAGCGAAGGGTCTACGTGAAAGCTGACAAGTGGCGAGAGGAAAAATCTTTTCTTTTCGCGGATGGCTGCCGTGGCTCTGCGGATCGTTTTCCGCCGCCGCCGGGCCATTCAACGACGCGCTCACGCGGGATCCGCGATGACGACGATCGCGAGCCTCGCCACTGGCACCATCCGTGGTGCCGTCTGCGGCCCCGCCGCGGACCGCGCGAAGCGCTCCGGGCCCAGCGCGTCCCTCGCGCCGCGTCCACCTTCACGACCTTCGCGAGCGATTTCGGCGCGCACGCGCGATCGCCGCGGCGCGCGCCTTTCGGCGGCCGCCGGCGGAGGCGACCGCGTCTCCGCGGGGGACATGAAACGCGCGCTGGTGAACGCGGGCGTGGACACCTCCTCCTGCTTCGAGCGCGGCGACCTCGAGGCGAAGTTCGCGCTCCTGACGGACGCGCAGAAGGCGAACACGGGCGCGAACGCGGGAGGGTCCCCTGGCGCGTCATCCTCCGGGGCGTCGTCGTCGGCGCGCGGCGACTCCTCGGGAAACGCCACTTCTTCTTCGACGTCTTCGAAAGACGGCGGCGCTTCTGACAGGGCGTCCTCCGACTCCGACGGGAAGCGCGGCGGCGGGACGCGCGGCGACGGACGCGCCGGCGGCTTCGACGGCGTGGCGATGTTTGACGCCGCCCTCAACGCGGCGCGCGAGACGGCGAACCGCCTGGAGGTGCGCTGGGGGTTGGGCGCGAAGATCAAGGAACAGACCAAGGGTTTGAGGCAGACGGTGGTGAACCTGGACGGCCAGCTCGGGGTTTCCAAGTTCTTCAAGAACACCGTGCCTCCTCTGTGGGCGAAAGTGCAGGCGTTCCGCCAGACCCCGCTCGGCAGAGTCGCCAACTTCGCGTTTTACGTCTGGCTCTTCCTGTCGGGAGCGTTCTGGACGCTGCTGTCCTTCGGACTCACAGCGGCGTTCCTGGTGAACTTGCTGTTCCCGCAGTTCTTCGCGCAGAGGGCGCAGAAGATGCAGGAGCAGGCCAGGGAGAGGTTCGCGCAGCAGCAGGGGGGCATGGGGGGCATGCCGGGGGGGATGGGGGGGATGGGGGGGATGGGGGGAATGGGCGGCCCGGGGGCGGGCGGGTTCGGCGGGCCTCCGCCGGGGGGGATGGGAGGCATGGGCGGGCCCCCACCCGGGTACGGGCAGTCGAGTTCGCAGGGTGGGCGCAAGACCTACGGCAACGGGACAGACGCGGGGTCCGTCGTTGACATCGACGCGGATATCAAGGACGTGTAGGCGCACGTCAAAGAGACAAACACTGATGAAGACGAAAACTAAAAAACGAAACACGAGAGAGTCGTAAAAGTTTTCGTATACGCTTTCATCACGCCCTCCGACGTCTATCGCACCCCACTCTGCGACGCGCGCGCACGAACGAGGTACGTCTCTCGACGCGTCGCGCTCTGGTTCCAGTCCTGGCGGATCTCACGATCGCGGGACGCATCGCACGCGTCGTCCGTCTCGCGCGTCCCTGACCCTCCCTTCCCCACCCGCCGCAGACGCACAGGTCAGGATGATTTATCAGACCAACTCGAACCTGTTCCGTTCGTTCCTGAAGGCGTCCACTAAGCCCACCGCCACCGGCGGCGCGGGACCCACGGCGAAGGACCCCAAGGCCAAGGGCTCGGACGGGAAGTACCAGGGCGAATAAATCCCTGGAGCCGTGTACGCACCGAGCGCGACGAGAGACGGACGCTCGAGGTGAAAAGCTGCGAAAAGCTGCTTGTGATTTAGGGTTCAAAACTGTGAAAACCAAACGCTCGACGTGCGGGCTCGTCCCCGTTCGCGTCGCCTCTCGCGCCTGGAATCCACCGACGGAACTCGTGCGCGTCGGACGATTCGTTGCGACTCGGCGGTCGAATGCGACGAACGGCCGTTCCACGATCGTCCCGCGTCCCTCGTAGGGCCTCTGCGGTTTTTCCCGAAGCGACGGCACGAACGACGAACCGACCTTCAGAGTTCAGACTGATTCGCCGTGAAAAATGCCCGTGATGACACTCTGGACCTTGACTTCCCTCCAGGGCTCCTCACACGATCGCGCGCGTCGGGGTTGGTCACGCGACACACGCGATGAGTTCGTTCATCCGCGCGCTCTCCCAGCTCAAGGTGAAGGAGGTTCCTGACTTCCTGCAGAAGACCGTGACCGTGCGCAACGTCACGGAGTACGCGAAGACCTCCTTCGCGGAGTACAGGACAAAGTACATCGTGCCCGGGTCCCCGGTTCCCATCTACCACGTCATGGGGGGCGTGTTCGTCACCGCGTACATCACGGTGTGGCCGAGCGAGTACCGGCACATGATCGCGGCGAAGAAGGGCGCGCACTGAGGCCGCGCCGGCACTGAGCGCGCCGGGCGCCACTCTCCGGCGCGGAGAGGAGGGATATTTTGATCGGCCCCCGAACGCCGTTGTAGTTTCAACGTCAGATGTAGCATCGCGACAAAGGGCTGCAGCCCTCTCCGTCCATCTTACCCGGCCGTCCCCGCGGGCTCAGCCGCACCGTGCTCGTGTTCGTGTGCTTTTCGCCGTCGTCTTTCCCTCGCGGCGAGCGGCCAGAGAGCTTCGCGCGAGCACCCCCGAGCGTGCCGCGTCTCTTCTTCGTCCCAAAGTGTCACTGAAAGCAGTCTGATGGACCTGACCGTCACACCGAATCTGCTCGCCGGTTTTCCCGAGCTCGCGGATTCGCGCCTCAGATCGAGGGGCGCCCCGCCGCCATGTCGTACAACGGCGTGGGTCTGCAGACCGCGCGCGGTTCCGGCACCAGCGGGTACGTCACTAGCAACAAGTTCCACCGTTCGGGGTCGCGCCTGCGCCGTGAGGAATGGAAGGACCTGAAGACCCTGCACGCCGGCGCCGAACGCGCGCGCAAGCCGGACGAGGCGATTCTCGAGCACAACCGCAAGCGCGACATCGAAGCGAAGCTGATGCAGCTCGAGGATGACCTTGAGGAGCAGGGCGTGCCCGAGTCTGAGATCGCCGAGCGCCTGCAAAAGAAGCGCGCGGAGCTCGAGCGCGACGCCGAGCGCGCCAAGAGCAAGGCGACGAGGAAGGATGACACGCACGCGGTGGCGCAGCGGAAACAGGAGAAGATGGAGGATCTGCGCAAGGCGTTCGGTCTGAGCGCGGCGAAGGCGACGCGCGAGGGCGACGCGTTCGACCGCGAGCTGCAGCAGCAGCTCCGCGAGAAGCGGCGCGTCGAGCACGAGGAGCAGGTCCGGCAGAGGGAGGCGCAGAGGCGCAAGGAGGCGCGGCGGCGGGAAAAGGAAGCAAAACGCGCCGAAAAGGAAAAGAGGGAAGCGAGGCGCGTGCGCGAGAGGGAAGCGAGGCGCGCGGAGAAGGAAAAGAAGGCGCTCGAGCGGGCCCGGCAGCGGAAACAGGCGGACGCGAGAGACGGCGGTGCCTCCGACGGGTCCCCGCGTGGATCTCGGTCTCGGTCCCGGTCGCCCGGCGGCGGGTCGCCTTCGGCGTCGCCGCGCCGGCGGCACGACAGCGACAGCGAGGCGGAGCCCGAGGACGCGCGGGACGGGAAGGCGTCCCCCCCTCGGCGCGGGGACGAGGCGCGTCCCCGGGACGACCGACGGCGTTTCCGGGACGACCCCCGGGACGCGGGACGTCCCGAGAAGTCGAGCCGCGGAAAGAAGAGACGGAGGCGGCGGTCGCCCAGCGGCGGTTCGAGCTCGTCGAGCTCGTCGAGCTCGTCGAGCTCGTCCTCGTCTTCGTCGTCGAGCGACTCGGACTCGGACTCCAGCTCCAGCTCCAGCAGCTCCAGCTCCAGCAGCTCCAGCAGCAGCTCCAGCAGCAGCTCGTCCCGCTCGCGCCGACGCAAGAAGAAGAGCCGCCGGTGAGACTTTGTAGCGCCGAGTGGAGCGTTTTTAGTGGCATCGAGACGGACGCTCGCGAGGCGCGTCGCCTTTTGACGCCACCCGGGCGTTTTTCGGACTTTTACATATTCGGGGTTCAAACCGAATTTCCTTTTTCTTGCGACTGCTCTTCACTTGCATTTCAGGATTTGATTTTCTGAACTGCGAGTTTTAGTCTTCAAACTTCGGACAAAGGGATCGTAACATCCCACGAACGACATGTGCGATCCCGTTCTCCCGACTCTCGTCCCGCGGCCCTGTCACAGGAACGCGGCGCGACGGGGATGCCGTCGTCGATGTTGGCGAAGATGGGGGTCGGCCGCGGCGACACCCCCGAGGTGTCTCCTCTGCTGCGCGCGGAGGACGGCAGGGTCGGCGAGGCGACGCGAGACGCCGCGCCCGTCGAGGATGACCAAGACTCGCCCTCCACGTCTGGGTGGTTCGCGTCGCGCGGCGCGCGCGTCGCGACGGCGGCGGTGCTCGGCGTCATGGTCATCGGGTGCGTGGTTGGCGGCGTTACCATGCGCACAATCTCCCTCGCGACGCACGACACCAGCTCCGGGGCGAGGCTCCCCGAGCGCGCGCACCGCCACCGCCCCGAGGGTGTTTCTGACTTGCCGGAAGTGTTCGTCGTGACGGGCGAGGACGCGGAGGGCCCGATCGGGGAGTGGCTCCGCGTGGACGAGGAGACCAAGGCGAAGATGGAGGCCGAGGCGAGGCGCAAGATGGAAACGAAGAAGGCCAAGGCGGCGGCTAAGCTTGCGAAGGCTGCCCGGAAGGCGGGGCCTCACCGCGGCCACGCGGAGGCGGCGGTCGGGGAGGCGCAGTTGGTGCAAGATCTGACCCTCTCCTCGGAGGATGACGCGGCGAAGCTCGCCAAGTACAACGAGGACAAGGCGTTCAAGAACGCGCTGGAGACGGACGCCGGGGGGGGGCTCCACGGCGGCCACCACCTCGTGCGCGAGGACCTGGAGGATGCCAACGCCGTGCACGTCGTGGAGCATCCCACGACGCGCGCGCAGCGCGCCGAGCTCGAGGCGCTCAAGAAGCAGGAGGAGAACATGGCGGAGGTGGAAGAGCGGGAACGCGAGTGGGCGCGCCAGCAAAGGCTCGAGGCTGCGGAGGAGACGCCGTCGACGCCGTCCGCGGACGCTGTCCGTACGGCGAGCGGCGATGTGTCGTCTTCCCGTGTCCTCTCCCGAGTCGGATACTCGGGCGAAGACGCGGCGCGCGACGCCGCGAAGGACGGCGGCGACGTCTGGGCGACGACGGACCTGGACCCGGCGAAGGCGTCGTGCGCGGCGTCGCTGCGTGACCCCGACGTCCCCACGAAACCGTTGTTCGACGCGGGGCTGTACTTCAACCCGAACCGCCCGGACGGCGACCCGGGAACGCGAGGCGACTTCGGGCCGAGGGCGCGCGCGGTGCGCGACACCACCTTCGCGTCGGCGCTGTACCTCGGCGTGCCCGACGAGGACGTCGCCGACCGCGTCGCCGCCGCGCGCGACGCCGCCTGCAACGCCGGCCGCGCGCGCCTGAACCTGCACTTCTTCGCGGAGAACGACGCGGTGTGCCGCTTCGTCAAGGCGCACTACGTCGCCGGGCGCGAGGCGTCGGAGCGGGCGGCGAACGACGGGCCGACCTCGACGGACCCGGCGACCCCGATGCCGCGCCTGGGCGGCGGGCGCTTCGACTGCGCGGCGCGCGCCGCCGCCGCGCTGCCGCTGCAGCCGCCCAAGGCACCGCTGGCGAACGCGCCCGAGGGCGCGGCGTGCGGCAACGCGCGCGCGGCCGCGCCGTGGTACAACAAGGCGGCGTTCGTGGTGGAAACCGCGGACGCCGCGCGCTCCGGGGCGATCCCCCAGACGGCGCGGTACGCGTGGTTCGACGCGGACCAGCCGGGTTCGACGCTGTTGCAGGCGCTTCTCGAGCATCCCTTCGACGCGGACGCGTCCGAGTCCATGCCGACGCGCGTGCACTTCAAGTGCCACGCCTCCGCCGCCCGCGAGCAGCAGGCTGTGGACCCGTGCGGTGCGCGCGCGGGCTTCGTCGCGCCGAAGCTGTTCGTGGGATCGGAGCTGGCGGCGCGCAAGCTGGCGAAGCGCTTCGCGGCGTACGCCCGGGCGTACCTGCCGCTGGAGGACACCGCGGGCGACTGGCGGTACGCGCGCGGGTACTTCGACGACTACACGCGCATCAACTTCGAAGACGTGGAGGCGGAGACGCCTCTAGTGGAATCGCCCATCGTGGCGAACGGGGAGACGGGCGCGTGGTCGTGCCCGTGCCCCACGGAGGAGTACGTGCTGAACCGCCTGTGGAACGACGAGCTGTTCCCCGGCGAGAACGACGCGTCGGCGCTCCCCGAGGAGTTGAGCCGCTGGGGCGGGAACGAGGCGGTGGCCGCCGTGGGGGGCGGCTTCGAGCTCCAGCCGGGCCTCAAGCTCATGGATAGAGACGTGCGCGTGGTTTTGCCCACCGCGGAGACCGACGAGACGGACACGGATACGGAGATGTCTTCCGCGGCGGAGGCTTCCGCGGCGGAGGCTTCGTCCCACGGTTCGGCGTCCGCGACGGTCGCCGCTGAAGAGGCGCCGAAGCGGCGCGCGGCGGCTCTGGGCGCGGGCTTCGAGGACCAGTTCGCGGAGGCGGCGGCGATGATGAACGTCGCCGCGGCGCTCGCCGGGGACGCCTCGGCGATGCATGAGCTGGAGAAGTTGAAGGCGCTCAGGGCGGCGCGGGAGAGCGAGTCGCCCGCCGAGGAGGCGGCGCGCCTGGCGGAGGAGACGGCGTCTGCGCGCGAGAACCCGACCGCCGAGGCGCCGAAGGTTGATTTGTCGACGCGCGAGCACCAGATCCCGGAGCACAACGAGGCTGGGTTCCTGATCGACGCGGAGGCGGACTCGAGAGACTCGCAGTGCGCGCGCGTGCCCGAGAAACCCACCAGCTTCGCTGAGCTCCCCAGCATGGGGCTCCGCAAGTGGCACTTTTGACGGGACGATTGTTTGCGACGAAACCCTTTTTAGTGACGACGTTTTGTGTAAGAAAGCCGACGTGATTGTCGTTCGCGCGTCGCGCCGGCGGATAGTCTCTACGTAGTACGATACTCCGCGCATCCCTCGTCCGACTACAGATGAGCCTCGCGTCTCTCTCGACCGCGTTCCTCCGCGACGCGCACTCAGCGGTAGAAGCAGGTGAGCCAGGCGAGCGCGGTGGCGACCACGCCGGTGACAAACACCTCCTGGTTGAGCAGGTACCACACCGGCACCTTCACCTTGAACATCTCGAAGATGATGTTGGGCACGTAGTAGGTCGCGCCGAGGGTCACCGCGAACGTGCCGATGACCAGCGCGAACGAGCGGAAGAACCGCTTGTTGTTGTGCTTCACCGCGGCGTCCTTGTCGATGTTGGCGCTCGGCCCGGGGTCCACGTCCACCAGCTTCATAAACATGCGGAACACGTGGAAGATGGTCGCGTAGATGATCGGCTGCAGCGTGCGGATCTGACCGGGGGTGAAGAGCGTCACCGCGAACGCCGCCACGGAGATGGCGACGTTGATCTTCTTGTCCTTCAGCGGCGCCTCCGACTTGATCGGCGCCCAAGGCCCGAACAGAGGCACGGTGTCCGCCTTGAGCACGGAGTTGTCCACGGAGGACACGTCGCCGCGAAGCCGCGCCGCCAGGCTCGCCTGCACGATGGACTCGTACGCCGTCTCCATCGCCGCCAGCTTCTCGGGCTCGGATTTGTACAGCAGCTTCTTGCGATCGAGCGCCTTCTTGATCGCGTCCGCGTCGGCGCCCTGCGGGACGCCGAGCGCCTTCCAGGGGTCGGCGTCTGAAGCGCCGCCCGCCGCCGCGGAGGCGCGCGCCAAATGCGTTTGGCGCGCGCGGGGCCAACCGCTCGCGCGACGCGCGCCGAACGCCGCCGCGGCCGCGGCGACGCGCGCGGCGGGAACCTGAGAGGGCGATTCGTCGTGAGAGAGGGACGTGAGAGAGGAACGTCAGGAACGTCAGCAGCTCGTTCACGCGTCTGGTTTCCGTGGAACGGCGTTCGTCGATGTCACGATCGACGCGTCCCGAAACTCGCGGTCGACCGGATAACGGCCCGGGGAGGCCGTGGGCGGTTCGGTGGACGGGACGCCACCGAGACGGTACGCGCGAGCGCCGGCCAGCACCGACGCGGGTCGACGACCGATGACCGCTTCACGCACCTTCGGAGCGGGACCGTTACCGGCGTTACGCTGCGCGCGGGGACGCGCGCCGGACGCCCTCGTGACGGGCACCGAGGCGGCGGTGGAGGCGAGAGACATCATCTTGCCGAGACGGACGAACGGGTCG
>MDSV01178741.1_pt1 | contig 12612 bp, 8 predicted proteins | sample 810851 | NCBI WGS metagenome assembly MDSV01 (sample SAMN05326640, study PRJNA326480) | marine metagenome | isolation source: seawater | place: Atlantic Ocean: North East | collected 2012
CGGCGCGATTCTTCGACGAAAAGCGAGGACTCGAGAAGGCCTAGAAGAACGGTTTGAGCGCTCATCTGTCCTCCGAGTCGGATTGCTAAGCGATCTCGTGCTGCAATGAATTCATCCGAAGACTGAAGCATACCGGCCTCAATTGCATCTCGTGCGTTTCGGATTCTCCAAGCAGCATTAAGCGCTTGATTTCTTAGAAGAGGAGCTTTCTCATCCGGCAATTGTTCATGGCTAAGATGGATTGCTACCAAGTCAATGTGTGGTGCCAAAATCTCAGACAAGAAGGCATCAATAGTTGATATTGGTGCTGATTCCAACAACGACATCAACGTAGAAACATCCCCTTGATGACGTAGGCGCGGGTCGTGAACGCCCATCCTGTCATCATCCTTCACAGGATTTGCTCGGAGGGATTGAATCCGATGCCGTATCCTTGAACGGAGTTCTGAAGCGGCTTTGCGAGTGAATGTGATTGCTACAATCTCTTGCGGCAGAAGTCCTTTCCATTCGTTAAGTGGCGTACGATCCCGTTTCGCCGCAAGTACGTTCCCAGAACCGTATCGCTCTTGCCTAATTGGGGGAGGTAGTAAATGGGTCGCTCGTTGCTCTGCAGAGAGTAGATGTTGGACATAGCGTTCTGCCATGACAGTTGTTTTCCCTGTGCCTGCTCCTGCATCTAAAGCAATGTGTTGATCGAGATTCAATCCCAAGCGTTGACTTCTGTTGAAATCGATCATTTTGTCTCAACTCCAATGGATGCAGAAGAGCAGGCGCTTGCAAGCGAACAGTAGTTGCAATGGGAGCCAGGAGTAGGATGATTCCAACCAAGTTCGCTAGCATTACTTGCACGTATCGCTGCTGTGATTCTGGAACTCATCCATGCTCGGAAACCATTGCTTTGTGGTTCTGTCCCCTCGCCGGGTATTCGGAAATGATTTCCTGAGTAAAATGTTCTTGACCCTATAGATACTTCAGGATCGAGGAAAGAGAATGCTGGATCAAGCTCAAGCAAATGATCGGTATCATCGCCTACCTCCGAAATCCCCACTCCAATGACTCGATCCCCAGGGTGGGCTCGCTCCCAAGCTCGGGCATAAAGTGCAAGTTGAATTTCCTTAAACAGGCCTGAAGCGTGACGAACGCCTCTTTCATCAGGCTTTGGTCCTTCGATTGTTTTGAGGTCTCGAATAACAATGAAACGCTTTGCAGGAGGTCCATTACCATCAAAGAAAAGAGGTATCTCTTCGGCATCCTTAGAGTACAAGCCAAGTTCATTGAGACGTTCAAGAAGTGATTCATCGGTAACCAGACTGTCAACTCGGTCTATTCGTCCACGCACATTCAGACTGGTAATTTCCATTTCATCATTCAAACCTTCAATTTCAACATTGAACTTACCTTCATGTTGAAGAGGCCACTCACAGGCGATTGGAGCGGCTGATGTTAAACCTAAATCAGCAGAGAGGAGTCGTCCCAAACGACCTCCGATTGGAAGGTGTTCATTTCCTTCCAACCAGCCATTCCATTGTTCTGGTGAACACCCAATTAAGTCGTTACAACGATGAACTGAAACTGCATTTGTTCTTGCGAGCCATGGGGCGATTTCGGATAATTTACCTAGGATGCTTTCCCACATTTCTTGATTTGAGAGAACTGTACCAGTGTGCAAAGGAATGGGTTGCTGTAAGGGAGCACCCCCTACTTCTACACCGAGGAGTGTCATGATATGTTCCTCAATCGAGTGAACGAGAGTCCCTTTGGTCAACGGAGCAATGTCTTCTGAAGGCTCTGGTGAAGGTTCAGTAGCCCGTAACGTTTGTTCCATCCATGCCTTCCTCGGACAGATGAACCATGGGGTCAACCGACTCGTCGACCATATCTTGGAATCATTTCCAGTTGGTTGAGTTGAAAGAATTACATTCATACTTTCCGAAGAGAAATTTGGTGGAGGAAGCGGCCTTGGATCGATGGAGGGACTTCTCGACCTCCCGTTTTTCTTGAAACCAAGGTGCGGATATGAAAGTGCAATTCTGCTTCCAAATAGTTCTGCCTGTGAGGTGGTTGGATCAATTACTAGACCTGATGTGGTGAGTAGATTGTCACGTAATTCCCAATCCATAGTTGCGTTGTTTTCGAGCGGTTTGAATTTTCTTTGCCGGCGGAATCTATCGAGATTGATGTCCCTTTCATATCGACTTGCAAGGGTGTGAGGTGAGTGAATTTGAGACGTTGGCGGGCGCATTGCGCGTAATTCAAGTCCTGCCTGTTGTTGACGATCTCTTTGCAAATCTTCGGCCCGTTCGAGGAGGACTTCATCACCACTCAACGTCAAAGTGGAGGTTCGATATGTCAGCCAGTTCCCGTTGTCTCGCGTCATGATTGACCACCCTGCACCATCCGAGAGTTCCTTCTCGAGGAACGAAGGAGTTACTGCGATTTGCCGTAACTCACCTTTGAGTTCAACCATCGAAAGATACTCAACTATCGGTGTTGAATTGCCTGCCGATTCATCAAATTCTGTATCGAAAAGTATGGATTGTTGACTTGTATTGACAATGGATTTGAAGAGGTGACGCGCCCGGCGAATTGGGAGATCTCCATCGCTCAATCCTAATTCTACGCGGACTGAATCATCGATCCAAGGAATTCGCTTTGGCTTCATAGACCAAGATTCTGCATTAAGCCCAACGAGCATTGTGATTTCTGATTGAATTCCATATGCTTGTTCTGGCGTACAGATGAGGACATCCGCATGCTTCGTTCTCTTCGAAGGAAGTTTGGTCTGAATGGATGCCAACCGGCAAAGTTCAACAAATTCAATTGTCGAATCGTACAAAATTAGAGAGTCAATTATGCGGACCCAGGTCTGTACTGCACCAACTGATTCATCGTATCGTTGTGTTCTATCGAACAGATTTTCCCAACTGCAAGCCTCGAGGATTGTCGTAAGAACATCTCTTGGGGTTTTACTTGCTTTTGGAAGGGGAAGTTGGACCTTCGAAGTCGTTCCAGTAAATTCTTGAGCGAGATAATTCTTCTCATTTTCGTCCAAAAGAGCTGCCCACGCCGTTGCTAAACACTGTAACCACCACTGGGTTTCTTCAAGTGCCCGAGATTCATGTTCTCTCCTGAATGCCTCCATCGAATACGGTTGAGCAGAGGCCAATGACCCGAGCCATCGCTGCAAGGCTCCTCTGCCTCCAAGAACGTGGAAGCTTCTGCCGATATTCTCCAGCACGTCAAGATGTGGTCGTGGACGCCAATCATGATGTACTGGATGCTCGAGATTAGAGAAGAGATTCTCTAGAATGGGAAATGCTTGGGCTTGGATAATGTCGAACAATTTTGTAGCTGACCAAGCATCTTGGCCTCGTGAAATTGCCAGGTAACGGAGAATTGCTTGCACAGCAGATGTTTTGTCAACGCTTCCCACATCCACATCACATGTAATCCCAATTTGCTGTAGTCGTTGTGACCATTCTTGATGTCGGTGTTTGTCAGCATCGATGAGAAGAACAACTCCCTCAGAATTGGATTTGTAAAGTTGGATGGCTGAAATTGCAGCGTCCATTACTTGTGATGCTTGTTCAAAACGGATGATGTGAACTCCTTCTGTCGCGTAATCATCATCGGGCTTTTGTAAAAAGATTTCATGATCTGTGACCCAAGATGGTAGTTCGAATTTGTCCTTTATTGGCGTTATGTCATCGTCAATGTATGCTCCATGATAGCCAAGACGGAAAGAACCCGCCACGCAAAGGTGGTGTAAAGGCCGCCGGGACGAGAGCGCTTTGATGAACTTCTTCTGGATCTCAGAAAAGTCAGGCGGGTGGTTGAGAAGAATAATTCCAGATACCGTCCCAATGGTATACGGCGTGTTGAGTTCGCTATTGGTGAGAGCAGCGCACAGGTGGGGGAGGACGTGGTGCTCGTGAATGAGTCCTTCATCCGTGAACGAAGTTAAAAGACGATCAGCCTCCAGTGCTCCAGGATCACCTTCCCAGCGGAAGAGTATCTGATGTTCAATTGCATGGGAATGGAGAGAAAGTAAGCGCTCAGTCTTCGAACTCGTCCAAGGGCGTGTAACATCTGGATGGAGACGAGGGAATCTATGTTTCGAAGCCGCATCTGCAAATTTGTCATGGACCTGAATAAGTCCTGCCACGGATTTTGGAACAACCACTGGGAGTCGGAAGTCCATTGACAATGACTTGATCAAACGAGACAGTGTTGTGTGCCTGCTTGAATCGACTGAACCTGATTGCTCTAGTATGGTTTGAATCGATGAGGAACGTGTTGCTTCATTTGGGTAAATGACCAGTACATCATCCTGTCCATTTGAGATTCCATCAAGCAACCAAGAGGGTACAGTATTGTCAGAAAGAGTTGTTTCAACTGTGATATGCAATGCCAACCCTCCCGCTCTTCCTCATGAAGAACGACGGTATAAAAGTGAACGCCTGTAAATTTTTGTTATTTTTTGGACGTTCGGCTTGGGAGTTCAAGTTCTCTCCGTTATGACGGATAACGTATTTTTGAACATGAAAGGTTCTTGTTATTCCCTAAATCAAATATGAATACTAGGATTTAAATAGGACGGCGTTCATAATTATATTCCAGCGTGTCGTTCCGGCCTTCCAACCAACTTGTCTACCTCTCGGCCGGACTTAATCATGTTGGAACAAAACGAAACAAGGAGGACAAAAAATGATGAAAAAGTGTGAAGAATGTGGCAGTAATGACTTGAAAACGGATATCATCCGAGGTGAGGTTGTCTGCAATGACTGTGGGCTCGTCGTCGATGATAAAGCGTCGGCTGGTCAAAATGACAATGCTGGAAGCATGTGGGGCGAAGGAGCATCCAACACCCCTACGAAAGACGAGTCAAAAATTAAGACCGGGGCAAAAGGAAATGGACTCGGGTCTTACATTGGGAAGCCTGGTGAAGCAAAAGGCAAATGGAAAATCCTTAGTCAACTTCACGCCCAGGATGCCAAGGACCTTCATCCAATGGCGCAAGCTACCATGGATGCTGCAAAGAAATTAGCAGGCAAGGACAACGCCATGAAAGCAAAGAAAGTGATTACGCTGTCCACCGTTCCACTCGAAGGTGATGAGAAGAGAGCTTTGGAAGAAGCCGCTGGTGATGCGGAGATCAAGCTCCCAAAGAATTCCGTTTGCAGAAAGAAGACTCGCGGCGGTAGCACAACAAACAACGAGAAATTGCTTGCACTTGCTTGCCTGAAAGCATACCAGGATTGGACTGGCCGAATCAACATTGATTGGCAACAAATGCTCAAAGGAACTGGTTTGTCAATGTCTCAGGTTGCCGCAGCAGCCCTCGTTATCGTGAAGTATCTCAACATCTGTCAAAAGGCTGGCCTCATTGAGAAGAGAGTTGAACGAAAGACCGTCTTGGAACGAATTCGAACCCTTGAGATTGAAAACACAACTTTGGCTCTCAAGAAGCTTCTCGACGGCCTAGATGATGAGTTGAAGACAAGAATCCTTGACGATTACAAACAGCGACTTCTTTTGCTTGGCGAACCAACAGTTGATGGTTCACCGTTTTCCAATGAAAACCTTGAGGCTCGAGTTCTTTGTGCAATCCTCTTCCAAATTTCATGTGAAGCATTTGGTGTCGAGCAGGGGCGATTGGAGAAGATTGCTGACGCCATCGGCCGATGCAGAAACACAATCAAGAATCGTCTGAAGGCACTCTTGAAGAAAGTAGCATCTGGAGAAATCGTCGACTTTGGGGTCCTACAGAAGGAGTATTGAGCAGTTGATGGATTGTCTCATAAGGGGGCAGTTTATCCGATAATCATGTCTCGTTCAATCGGTCTTGGGATTGCAACACTGATGCTATTGTGCCTGTTACCCAGTACTTCCGGTGCTGAGGTTGAGGAACTTGATTCAGGGTTACTCCTTGGAGGGATTCATGGGATGACCAACGAATCGTTTGAACTGAATAGTTCGTTCGCTGACCTCCCTGCTATCGTTGAGGACTATACGGCAACATGGTGCTCCAACTGTGTTGATGTCGAAGAAGCAATGGAAGAAGCTGCGCTCAATGTCAACATGCAAATCTATGCAGTCCATCGCAACATCTACGATCCTGAAGATCCATTGGGTTCAGAGTCTGTTGACCAATGGTTCCGAGACAGGTACGGAGATTTCACACCATGGAAGCCTCCCGTTGCTGGATTCAATGGCATGTATGCCATTTCAGGTAGCAACCCTGTAGGAGACTCATTGGTTAGTGACTACACCGAGATTGCACAGCGACCAAACGATGCTGGAGAAGGAATGATTTCAATGACTTGGACTCCCACTGGAGCAAACAGTGGCACCGTAAGTTGGATCTTCGAACATTCAACCGACAAGAAATACAACGTTACTGTGTGGATGGTTGAGAAAATGGCTTACTTCCCAGAAGGTACGAACAACCAACAATACTATCCTCACGTGCTTCGAGAAATCATTGATGTAGGGACGGTGAATTCTTCGGGCATGTTTGCAAATGTAGTAGACATCAATTACGCTGATGCTTACGATGGTGACGATCTTGAAGTTCATCTCATGTTTGAGGAATATATTGAGCCAAAGGTTGAGCAAGAGAAGGAACCAGAACCTGTTACTGAAGACACTCCTTTCATTTCAATGCCGCTAACGGTCCTTGCTCTTCTTGTGGTAGCTCTACGACGTCAGAATCAGTAGAAATCCACCATGTTTGCATTCAACCTTGCATCGACATCCGGCATTCTGTCCGGAGGCCGGCCAACCTCGATGAAACGGAGAACATAATCATCGATGTTTGCAAAACCGAATTCTTCAGTCATCGGTTGCATCAATTCCCGCAGAGCTTGTCTTGGATCTGCTATTGGAAAATCCCGACGAACATAGACTTGATTCAAATCCCGATAGCGAGCATGCCTGTATCCTAAAATTTCGAGTATTCGGCGGAGAGCATCTTCTTCTTGAGCAGAACGAATGGTGAGGCGGAGTCGGCAACCTTGCATTCGAAACAAACCACGTACGCCACCCAATTCGACCTGATGGCCAATCGGTTGTAGAGAGAGTGCTTCCCACACTAGAGGCATCGTTCGGTACCAGCGATGGAACTGATCGTCCTGCCTTTGAGGCTCATCATCAACTGGATCGCGAGGTTCTGGTGGATTACGAACAATGAGGATTTGATCGCGTATCTGTTGAAAAATTGGTCGTTCACGCCTCCGAGCTTCGTAGAAATCTCCTTCAAGGATACGATTCTCATCAAATTCAAAATCGTAATCTGGATTAAGATGGCCAGGTGGAACAAAACTGGCATCGCCTACAGGCCTTAGTTTCCAATCTTCAAGAATAGCCTCATCAGACATCAACTCCAACGAATCGAGATCGATAGCGCCTTGGGAATCCTCCTCGTGATGAAAGATATGGTATTGTTGAAAACGGAATGTTTTGTGCCCTGATTTGTAGAATTCACGCGGATTGGCGCCCGTGTTTTGTTGTGGGGAACCTATCGGAGGTTGGGTCATCAAATGCATTTGCAAACTATTGACTCGCGTTGAAGTATTGACATCCGAAAGGAGAGAGAGAACGACAATCGCAATGGTGTCACCAATTGGAATATCTCGGTGATAATTTCCAGTGTGAATGCAAATTGAATGGCGATGGGTCGACCGCCTTCCTACTCCATAAATCTTGAATGGCGCATTGTGGGACCCTCTGTTAATCCGGATTTCGTAAAAATGCCCTAACATTCCGCGGACCAACAACCGTTCTCCATATACCCAAGTATCATTCGGGAATTGCTGGAGAACGCCCCGTAAGAATTGCATCGAACGGCGAAATGGTTCATCAGCGGTTTCTGAATTCTGATATGGAGCTGACCAGTTCATTTGAGCAGCAATGAGCCACTCTCCCTCTTTGGAAGCGTGCGGTGAAGACCCCCAAGAAATCAGTCCAGCGAGCAAGCAAGGTGAAAATGGGATCTGTGCCCTCCGAACACTGCCGTTTTTTGTCAGCGTCCGAAAACAGAGGTTTCCTTTTGCGTTAACCATGAAAGGATAACTCACATTTGCATGCCGAACGTGATCGTCAAGTTCTATCCAGCGTTGAACCCAAGGCCATCTTGAAGGAGGGATTGATTTATTCTCACCGTTCCTTACAAAGCGTCGTGCCAATTTCATCTTTTGCCGTGGTCTGCTGCAGCGAGAAAGTCGATTCATGAGTTCAGTTGACCACCTTTGCTCCTCTAAATACGGTAATTTCTTTTTCCGGCGTTCATTTTGATCAAGGAGGAATGACGATTGGACAAATGCATCGAAGGGCGAGAGGAGCTCTCGCTGAATTTGTCCAAACAATCGATGGTAACGATGCATGTATCGTTGTGGCCGATCAAATGGATCAAGCCTCTGAAACAGTCCACTTAACGACAAATACAGTTTGACAAGGTCCCAACCTTTCCGTTGGCCTGGGTTCATGAGAAGGAGAAGATATTGTTCGGTTGGAATTCTCGCTTCATGTGAACGACCGTCAATGTACATCCGTCCGTCAACAAAGGAGAGTAGTGTTCCATCCCACATGACAAATCCCTCTTCGAGAAGTTCTTTTTCGTACCCTGAATACCCACTCCTTTTCTCCAATTTTTCAACGAAAATTTTCCCTTCTTCCTCAGGAAACGGTGAGATTCGTACCGGGTCCATGTCCGAATCCTCGAGTCTGGCCCAATCCACATCCGGGGTATGATCCATAAATCGTTCCAGATTTCCCCATCGTTTGCGCAAAGAACGCACGGGCCCACCCAATACATCGGTCATGCGCTGATGGACTTCTAAAGGCAACGATGGAGCCCATTTACTCTCCTCAGTTAACTCAACACAGCGGATGCAGATTGAGCAGTTTGTTTCAATTTCTTCATTTTGGCAGATGCCGCAGGCTTCCCCAATCATGTTAGATTTGGTTGTCGAGGTGTTAAAAAGTTTCAAGCGAGCGCGGAGAGTGCTTGTATGACGTTTTGCACATCTTCATCAGTTACATGGAGATGTGTAACAATCCGGCAATGTGTGGGAGATATATCGAACATGTCAATACCTGCTACTGCCATTCTTTGAGAGACTTCACTCGCCGAATATTGGTTCGATGAAAAATACACCATATTGGTTTGAACAGCATCAACATCTACTGATACATGGTCCATTTCATCAATGGCTTGTGCAATGGTTTTCGCTCGACGATGATCCTCTTTCATTCGTTCAATGTTATTTTCAAGAGCATATATCCCTGCAGCGGCAAGAATACCAGATTGTCGCATTCCTCCGCCGAACATCTTTCTCCATCTGTGCGCTTGTTCAATGAACCCATTTGAACCAACAAGAACAGACCCAACAGGCGCCCCAAGACCCTTCGAGAGACAAATTGAAACTGAGTCATATTCTTTGGTCATACGCGGCAATGGAGTATTAGTCGCTACAGTTGCATTGAATATTCGTGCTCCGTCAATGTGTGTTGAGCAGTTCTTAGCCTTCGCCACCTCTGCGATTGCATCGAGAGTATCCTGTTCATAGCATGTCCCTCCGCCGCGGTTTGCTGTGTTCTCGACACACACGAGGCTACCGTCTGGATAATGTGATTGTGAGCCACTTTGCTTCCGGATAGCATTGTTGACAAGTTCTGGTGTGAGGAGGCCATTGTTCCCTTCTGGAAGAGCAATGCTCGATCCGCATAATGCAGCATAACCTCCTCCTTCGTAAAGATAGATGTGGCTGTATCGTTCGGTAACAATCTCATCACCAGGTACAGTGTGCGTCTTCAATGCAACAGCGTTGGACATTGTCCCCGATGGGACGAAGAGTCCTGCTTCTTTACCACACATCTCTGCAACCATTGATTCAAGTCTCTGAACCGTTGGGTCGTCGCCCAATACATCGTCTCCAACTTCTGCGCTTGCCATAGCTTGTCTCATACCTGTTGTTGGCTGGGTAACGGTATCGGATCGCAAATCAATCCGGTCAGAAACAACGTCTCGCATGGACCTCCCACAGAGTTTCCCATGTTCAAGGAATCGACTTAGAGTAATTTCAATTCACCAGTCAAATTGTCAAGTTTCTCATCTTCATCTGGACCCAATGCAAGCACAGTGAGGGATCCTGCTGGTATCTGCGTATGCCCAGCGTCGTGAATCTTTGAAGTTAGAACATTAACCTGTTTCGCCTGATTTTCAATCTGTTCAATATGTGGAGCATCCACAGCTTTGACACAGATTTTCTTTTGTCCGTTCGAAAGCCAAGCATCGAGTAATTCGGGTCTTAATTCTCCAGATTTGAGTGTTGCCTTAACCGCAGCATGGCCAACTTGAGCAGCAATTTTACCCTTGCCCATTTTCAATTCATGATTGATAACAAACACCATTTTCAGCGATTGATCTCGGCGAACAGAGGTTGTAATTTTTGGCGCTGTAATGCGATGCAAGAAACTACGAAATCCCATTGTATCACCTCATTCGTAGGTCTTGAGTTCGCTGAGTATCGAATCCATTGTATGACGCGGTGCCGGCCCGATACCGAGCACAGTCACTGTTCCAGGAGGGACTTCTGTCAAACCCGCATCTTTGATCAATGCAAACGGCAAGGATGCCTCTTGTACCAGCTCCAGGAAATACTCCAACTCTGTCTCATCATCAACTGCAAGGCAAACTTTTCGTGACGACCCCTCCTTCCAGCGTTGCACCATTCGTGAATGTGTTTTCTTCGCACGTTGTAACGATTCGACTGCAGCGTGAGCACATTGAACTGCGAGTTTACCTGGAGAAAGTTGTAGGTCACTTCGACAAAGAAATGCCATCGTAGGAGGATCAGAAAGTGCTGACATGCCCATTCTCCTGTTGGACGATTTGATGATGAGGTTGATTCATGTTGAGCAAGCGCTCAAACCATTGCCCAAACCACATTGCAAAGAAGAGGTTTCCTAAGAAGTGAAGGAGATCATAAAGCAAGCCGTTTACGAGGTACAAACCAAATTCAATTGGAGACATTCCAGCGTCGATAATGGAAAGGGAAACGATGATGCTGAACACCGGAACGCTCCATAATGATGCAAATGCAAGTTGGGACATCGAAAGTATTCCTTCCTCATCATGGACCTTTACCATTGAAGCGAGAATGGCAACTGAACCCCATCCCAAGATTTGGAACAGACTCCACCAGCCGTGGCCTAGAACTGCATTACTTGCCAGTGTTACAAGAATAGCAAAAGCAAATCCACGTTGAGCACCAAACTTCGAACCAACCATTACTGCAAGAATTGTGACTGGCATGACGTTGGGGATAAATCCCATTGCAATTCGGGATGCTGAGGCGAGGCTTGCAAGGACCAAGAGTGGCCAAAGCCAGGTTTGTTTCCTGTCCTGAGGTTTAATCAGCAACCAGACACCTATGATGAATAATATGACGTTCAATACCATCATTGTTGTTGGCGAGACGGTAGGACCGTGGGTTCCTATCGCGCTCAACATGAACGTCCCAATTGACGGACAGCCTTGAGTGTTACCGCTCAAGCAGGTCGCCACTCAACGATTGACGTGTCATTAAGTTGGGCTTCAGTCATTCCAACTTGACTTCGGCTTCCATCTAATGTAAACTCCCACCCATCGCCCACAGACCCATTGAATGATACGAGATAGGCCCCGAAGTATTGTTGCTCGATTTCTGTCTCGATTCCCAATTCATCACAAGCGATCATCGTCAAATCGTAAACGGTTTGTTGGGGGTCTAAACCACCTATCGCATGCTCTTCGCCATCGATTTCGAATACAATCACTTGAGTCCCAAGCCATTCATCTGGCCATGAAGGATTCCACTCCGCTTCGCCATTAGGACTCGTTTGTTCTGCTAGTTTCAATGAAAGTTCAGGAACAACGGCGATAGCAATCAGGAGAAGAAACGCCGAACCTACTTTTGCGAGTTGCTTGATGTCTCGATGCGCTAAGGACCAGCATGTGAAAAGGAATAGAGAGATAACTGCCGCATAATGGATTCCTCCCAGAATGTTTACACTGGTTTTCTCCTCATCCAAAGGTTCAGACGATTCGGATGTAACTTTGAGGACGCCTGCATCATTACCATATGCTATCACTCCAGGACCAAAACCTGGAGCTGCTGTGCCGTACGTATTGAATGAAGAGTTCTCCATCCGCACGAATGCTGTTTGATTGAAGATTCCCCATCCCCCGGATACGGTGTTGGAATGTGCCCAAACTTCAATTTCAGTGCCAACGATTCGAAGAGCCAACTCCCCATTTGAATGAAATGGTTCTGTTGCTTCAATCGAGCACGTATCTTCATCGCAGAGAATAGAAATCCATTCATCGCTTGTTGCTGCATAGATACGATTCTCATGCATTAGCGGAATTGCAGGAGATTGTCCAACGGACGCAAGAACCGAACCATTGAGGAACAATGTCGATCCCTCCTCAGTCTGTAGGTGAACAAACAAACCATGCCGGGTGTCCAAAGGTGCGTGCCTGATTTTTCCATCTCCAAGATGAGTACGGAAAACACTCCCGTTGCGAAGCACTGTGTGGAGATTGCCCGATTCATCCCCAAAAACAAA